>UOFD01000006.1_pt1 | contig 27060 bp, 16 predicted proteins | sample 1990101 | NCBI WGS metagenome assembly UOFD01 (sample SAMEA4728526, study PRJEB27164) | hydrothermal vent metagenome | biome: marine basaltic hydrothermal vent biome; feature: marine hydrothermal vent; material: mineral | place: Pacific Ocean | collected 2011-06-14/2011-07-23 | depth 1741 m | reverse complement strand
CCAGCCTTCTTCAACACTCACGGACCAAGGCCACCGTCCACGCTTTACCTCATTGGTATTAGCGTTGCCGTGCTCACCGGCTTGCTGATGAAAAAAACCATTCTATCTGGCGAAAGCAGCGGCTTTATGATGGAACTACCGCCCTATCACATGCCTACATTAAAAGGCATTTCGCTGCGCACCTGGGATCGCGTTCGTTTATTTATTCGAGATGCGGGTCAAGTCATTATTGTCATGGTACTCATCATTAACGTGCTCAATGCAATCGGCACAGATGGCTCGATTGGTCATGAAGGTTCGGACGATTCAGTACTCTCTATCATCAGTAAAAAAGCCACTCCGGTATTTTCGCCCATGGGCATTGAAGAAGATAACTGGCCAGCAGTGCTGGGTATTATTTCTGGTGTGCTTGCCAAAGAAGTGGTGGTCGGTACGCTCGATACTTTATACACACAACTGGCGCGAGAAGATGCCGGTTATATTGAAGCAACCGAGCCATTTGATTTTTGGCTAGCCATCGAAACGGCAGCCGCCACCGTGCCAGAAAATCTTTCCGCCATCAGCGATGCTTTCACCGACCCGTTGCAACTAGATGTCGGCAATATTGAATCAATCGAAGCCGCTGCCGCTGACCAGGAAGTCAGCAACGCCACCTTCGGTGCGATGATAAAACGTTTCGACGGTCAAGTAGGTGCTTTCGCTTACCTACTATTTGTCCTGCTATATTTCCCCTGTGCTGCCACCATCGGTGCCATTCGTCGTGAAGCCGGTACACCGTGGGCGTTATTCGTTGCTGCCTGGACAACATCTATTGCCTATATTACTGCCACAGGTTTTTATCAAGTAAGCACCTTCGCTCGCCACCCGCTATTTTCTAGTTTGTGGCTTGCCACCACCGCTGTGTTAATCATCGGGTTAATTTACGGTTTACGTCAATGGGCGCACAAAGCTGAAAACAAGCAAACTCAAGCAGTAGAGCAAACTGCAAAACAAAGGGCGTAATGGGAAACTGTTTATGATTTTATCTCAGGTACGTGATTATCTAAAAAAGCGCGGGCAGTGCACATTAAGTGACATTGCGCTGCACTTCGACACCGATGCCAACGCCGTGCGCGGTATGTTAGAAATCTGGATTAAAAAAGGCAAAGTTGAAAAACAATCCGCCACCGCTTCCTGCGGCACCAGTTGCCAATCATGCGACCCAGCAGCCACGGAAGTTTACACCTGGCATGAATCGGGAATAACAGATAAGCTTAAGGTTAGTATCCCTAATAACTGCGACCATCAATAACTGTCACCGATAATAGCTATCAACAACAAACACACAAAAATTTGGAGAAAATCATGAATTCGCTACTAACTAAAATCATCCTAATTGGTAGTTTTGCACTCTCCATTACTGCTTGCGAACTAGGCAGTAGTCCTTCTGGCGGAAACAATGCAAACGTTAATACCGAGCCCGGCTATATTTCTTCCGGCACTATTACAGATCGCGGCAGTATTTTTGTAAATGTTAACGGTGTTGAATTTGATACCAGCAGTACAACCTTTGATGTTGACGGTAGTTCAGGTACGCAAGATGATTTAGATATCGGTATGATTGTGCAAGTTACAGGTGACTTTAATGATGATGGCACTACCGGCACAGCAACTGACATTCGTTATAACGATGCGTTGCAAGGTCCCGTCGCGGCACTAAATTCAGCTAACGACACTAAACATGCATTTACCGTATTAGGCATTAATATTATTATTGATAATGCCAACACTCGCTTTGATGTTTCAAGTGGCGCTAACTTACTACCTGCAACCCCCCCTTTCGCTTTTGATACCATCGATGTAAACAACAACGTAGAAATCAGTGGCTTTCTCGATTCAGATGGCAACTTAAACGCTACACGTGTTGAACTAAAAGACTTTGCTTTTACTGCCGACGACAGTATCGTTGAAATCAAAGGTGTGGTAACAGGTTTAGCTAACAACATTTTCAATTTAGATGGTATAAGTCTGAGTATTGATGCCACCGCCGCCTCAATCGAAGGTATGGCAAACGGTATAGTGGACGATATGTTTGTTGAAGTGAAAGGCACTTTAAATGATGCTGGCGATACTCTCACTGCCAGCAAAGTTGAACTTGAAAATAACTTTATTGACGTTTCTGGGAAAATCGAAATTGAAGGTATTATTACTGACTATGTAAATGACGACAGCAATTTTCTGATCAATGGTCTTTCGGTTAATGCTAGCAATGCGACACGTGAACCTGCTTCTCTGAATCTTGAAAACGATATTCGCGTTGAAGTAGAAACTACAATTGGAATCAATACACTCCTTGTTACTAAAATAAAATTGCGCTGATTAAGTCACAATCAGTAAATTTCTATTCAAAAACTATTATATTGAGAGCTTTGCACGATGTAGATTTTGCGTCATAGCAAGGCAAAAATGACTAAAAAAACGCAGCTTACACGTAGTAAGTAAGTACTTTTTAGGCATTTTTAAAGCTTCCGCTCCTGCTAACGCCCCTTACTTACCTACATCCATATAAGTAACGCCGCTATGGCGGAAAAGATGCTTCGTGCAAAGCCCTCATATTAATGTTCGCCCTTCGGCTTACGCACACCAGCAAATCGATTACCCTGTTTTTGCGGACCGCCTTTAGGAAAGATTTTGTGCAGATATTTACTGTTGCCTTTTTCCTTGCCCCAGGCTTTTTTGAAGTGTTTAATCATGTCGCGCACTGGTGCCTGCACGCCATGCTTGTCGTGAAATTCGCGGATAAAATAAACCACTTGCCAGTGCTCGTCGGTCAATTCCAGCTCTTCACGTTCAGCCGAAGCGCGCACATAATCTTTTGACCATGCCTCGAGATCAAGCAAATAACCTTCGCCATCACAAAGAATTTTTTTACCTTTCACTTCCATGGTGAAATTTTGCATGTTTGGGTAATATAGTTTTGCTTCCATCTGAATCTCCTGAAAAACTGATAACCTATAAAGTTCTATTAACAATACTGTTCGCGATTATCGCTGACAATTCCCCATGAGTAATAAGAGGTATATAAATATAGTTAGCTTTTTTTAAAAAGAGTAACCGGCAAATGTTTGGCGTAATTTTTAAAATCTTTATCGGTTGTAAAAATTTTATATTTTAGTCGCACAGCAACAGCGCAAATGAGAAAGTCCGTGTGAGAACCTTGAATACCTTTTGAGCGACATAAATTTGAATATTCAGCAGCACATTCATAGTCAATATCAAGCACTTGCTCGTTTGGAAAGTAAATAAGTTTTACTCTTAATTTATCGTAACTATTTTTATTGGAATAGCCTGAAAGTAATTCCTGGCGAATAGAGCCAATAATTTTAACCTGGTTTTCATCAATTAGTTGAGTGAGTAGCTCTGTAATGGCAGTTTCTTTAGGGGAGCTACCTCTTAGGGCAAGGGACCAAATGCAGGTATCTATAAGTATTCCGCTCATTGTCGCCCCTTTTTATAGTCATAATCGGAATCTTGAGGTAGACTGCCAAAAAGAGCTGTAATTTCTCGCTGCTTACGCCGCTGCACAAACTCTTTAAGCGCTTGATTTACTGTGTCTTTTTTGGTGGTCAAACCGCTAATGGTCAAGGCTTCACTCAATAAGTTGGTATCAATGGAAAGGTTTGTAGCCATGGTTACACCTCTGTTTACACGTTAGCATACACATAGTATTACACAAAGCTAACAAGTAAATCAACCTGACCATTTTTTCTTACGGCCTAAAAAGCAGGTCGCAAGAAAAAATGGCAAGTTATTAAAGCGTTATATGGAAAATAAAAAATTCTTAACATACTTTCATTTAATACCAATAAAAACTTTGCACATCTACTTTCAAAAAAATTTGAGTTAAAAAATTAACCAGGCAGATCATTTAAGGGCACGCAGAGGGGGTAATCAATTAATAGAGACGCCCTTAAGTGAATTCAATGAGCAATCAATAACGCATAATCCGATTAACCGTTTTTCTTCATCCGTCATCATACTCTGGAGAGTGTTTTTCATTTCCTCCGCTGTAGTTGGCTTTTTCCCGGAAGGTGATAGCGGAACGTCCCCTGTACCGAACCAGAAGACTAGATAAACCCCAAACCCTAGCGCATCAGGGTCTTGTGCATACTGTGCCATTAATTGCACTTTCCATGCATTCCAGACATTTTTATGCGAGTCTTTTTTCTTTTCTCTATAAGAATTTTTTTTAATTTCGACAGGAAGAACAATTCGCCTATTGTTATTTAAGTAAGTAATTTTTATATCCGATCTATTATCGTCAGCAAAATAACCTTCCTTTTCAGCATTGATACTTAGTGGATTTAGCTGCATTCTTAAATCAGACAACAATGCATCTCTACATTCATTCTCAATCTTTGGTATTCTTGATCCGTCTTTAGAAGACTTCGACCCCCAATACTGCTGGTAATCGTTTGTATCAGATTTGCGTATCCTCACAGCAAGTGCTTCCAGATGATCTAACACTAACGCCATTAAATCAGCCGCATTGGCTGGTTCTTTATTTGCCAACGTGTTAACTACACTGTTTAAATCAGGCTGTATGAATTCCGCGTCTCTTCTACGTTTTTTATATTCATACAGCTTGCCTTTTAAACGACTACACCACTCAGACAGCCCCGGATCATTAATTAGACTCTCAAATTGCTGAGATATATCTTCGTCATTCAGGTCAGATAGCTGATGAATAAAATCAGAAACCATCTTTGCGGCGTCCATTTCAAATGTAACTCTATAGCTTTCATTTTTAATAGTATAAGGTCTAAAACTACTTCCTAATTTTCTAATAAGCATCACTAACGTGGTAACAGGAAGTGTGTATTTTGGTACCCATTGATCGTAGCCCTGTTTCGTTATCAAAAAACTGGCAATAGCGCGTACTCTAATTATGCCTGCTTTCATAAACTCATTTACTGGCTTTTCATATTTGTCAGGCGACAACATTAACCCTGTTGCTAACCACCGGCTATGTTGCATCATATTCATGCTGACCTGGCTTGTTTTTTTGTTAACAAGTTCTATTAAATCTTTTTTATCCGCATATCGAAGTGCAGCTATAAGCAGATACTGAACATTATAAATCTGTGAATTTTTTGTTCGCAAAGGATAATCATTAAGTAATGCGATCACCGTTTTTTTAGCAACTTCAGTCCAGTCTTCGTCATAAGCTGACTGGTATAAACCTGTTATATTTTCTTTGCCTGACCGCACACTTGCATGTACATACTGAAGAAACACTTCACTTACTAACTCAGCTCTGAATTTAAGCAATGTTTTAAACCACGACGGAACACTATCCGAGTAACCCGTCAGGTAAAACGCTATGGCTTTTTCATACTGGGTATCAGTTACATTTCTCCATTCCGAAATATTCTCAAAATTTATTTCTTCTAAACCGACCAGCACCGCATAACTAATATTAAAAAATTTTCCAGTAGTTGATACTTTAATTATGTCTTTTACGGAAGGTAAGTCATCACGAAATAATATTTTTTTTAATCCCTCAAATGCGCATGCAGTTAATTCCTCAGAATTATTTAATAAAGATAAAACTCGTTCATGAGGTGTTTCACCTTTCACATCCATAAAAAGTTTTCTGTAAGCATGAGCAATATCATGAAATATTGCAGGTGGTGCTGTTCCGGCTTTTATTTCATTTTTATATTTTAAAACATGGTTAATATAATCTGTTTTTCTCTTTATTTGCCCTAAATTCCTTTTGATTTTTTCTTGAGCACTGTCAATACGTTCTTGATAATCTTTCCCATCTTCTACCAGCATTTTTTGCAGAGCCAATTTATATTCAGGATTTTTTTCAACCCAGGAAAATATTGTATCCAGGGTATATTTTTTATCATTCTCTGGCGTGTTAATTTGCCAAACTGCCTGGCGAAAATAGTCGTCAGCTATTTTCTTATGCACTGCACGTTGTGCCTGCTCCAAATACCAAAACCCTATATCATCAGGTGCGATTGCACCATATAATCGCGCAGTGATTTTATAAAAATGCTTCCATGGCTCGTTATTATCAATAATACGTGACGTTCCTTCTGCGATAACATCCTTATATAATTCTGGTCTTTCTGATAACCACTGCTGAATAGTTGCTATTTTTTTATTTCGTCGGACAGGCTCAAGAATTGAAGACTCATACTTATTAAGCCCAACTCCGAGCCAACCATACAAACGCTTAACACTTATTTTTTCACCAAAACGTGTTATTCCGTTTACCAACAGCTCACTAATAAAACTGGAAAAACTGTAATCATGCATTAAAAATTCTTTTATTTCTTTTCTTTTACCTAACTGATCCAGCAAAGTTGAAATGTCAGTATCATTTGATTTTTGTAATAATTTATGACTCCAGAAATCATTGTACTTACCAAGAAAGTGCTCTTTTTTTGGACGATGGAAGTAATCAAATATTTTTTCGGCTTTAATTGTCTCCGGGTACAAATGAGTTAATAACGTACCTAGAAGTTGATCCTCACTATCTTCTATTTTTTCTGCACCAATATCATCAACAAGGTTTACTAATAGATGTTTATCACTATCTTCAATGAAACAAAGAGAGCGTAGCGCAGTACGTCTTATTTCGATCATCCATGTTTTATCTGTCACGATAGCTAACAACAGATCTGAAAGTTTTGATTTAACTTCCCCATGTTCTATTGCATCAACCACGCAATTAACAATCGCCTGATCTGCCACTTCACGTGAAGCGGTTTCAACGAGCTTTCTAAGAACGCTTTCCATATCTTTTGTAGCGAGCGCACCAAATGGTGAACTTAACCAGTTCTCACTCCTAAACCCTGGGTGTTTTTCTGCTTCATGATAAAGAAGTAAAAAGAGTTCTTTTTTTTGTTCGGTTGAAAACTGACTTACATCACCATACAAAACAACGCCTAATGGATCCCTCTCCAGCAATAAATAGCGCTGGCCTGGACATAGTGAAATAAACCACGCGAACAAGCCTCTAAGCGACGATACGATGCCACCATCATGTGTAGTAATAAGTGCGAGAAAACGCCTGACAGGCAAGCCATTGTTTTCGATTAAATTAGACAGATAGTCTGCCGCCAGGTACTCAGCAACACTTCTATGAACAGGTTCACGTATATCATCTACCTGTCCTTGTTTGAATAAATTGGTTTTCAGTGATTGCTCAAATAACTCTGCATCACTTTCAAAGATATTTTTATAATAAGGCGTGTATTCAGAATCTTTTTTTTGTGTTAATGAATACCCATCCAATTCAGCAATAAGTTGATGCGCGAACATCTTGCCTGCTGCCTGCAATAATTGCTCTGTCGTATATTTTTTTGATTTCTGATCTTCTGCATGTGCGTCATTCATTTCAAAAACCATTTTTTTGCACGCCGCGCGATATATTTCTCCTTTCGTATCAAGGTATATACCATCGGAAATAATACTAACAATTAATTTTAGTATTTGCGGATTGCCAAGCATTGGCATCAACGTATGTTTATAACCCCACTCTATGAAATCTGAAATATTTAATTCTTTATTTTTGTACTTTACAAAATTTTTAATACCCTTTTCATTTAACTCATCTAAATGAATAACCGTTAATTTTCCATCAATAGAAACTTCTTCAAAATCCTTCCGATCACTAGCAGAACGCCAGTCAGCTTCACGACAGGATATTCTGAATTTAGGCTTTCCCATCGCCAACAATTTATTACGGATAGCATCTAGAGGAATAAGCCCATTCGTTGAGCCTACTCGAACTTCATCCAAGCCATCAATAAACAGTGTTTTTGAATACCACCCAGGTTGAATATCGAAGTTAAGGAATTTTCTCGCTGTTATGTAATAACAATCAGATGGTTTGCCTTCATATTTAAAAGAGTCTGTCTTCCCCGCGCCAGGCTCGCCTAACAGCACATAAGCATCATGTTCTCTAAAATTACTCAGTAACTTGCTGGTATCTTTGGATATGATGCGATTGTCGTTATCGTAGACAACCTCAGTACCGGTTCTTTCTATATAGAAGTTTTCGTCACACATCATCTAACCAGTAATCTATTGGATAGCTTAAAAATTCCTGAATACTTAAACCATCAGCACCAATTAATAGTGTTTTAGCTTTACTGTAATTAGCTGAAAATTTATTTAACCCATTCAAATTTCCAGGTTTCCTTTTGTTGCCGCTTTTAACTTCTATTGCTAATAACTGCTTATTTTTTTTCACCACAAAATCTACTTCGCTGCCTCTATCTCTCCAGTAATAAACTTTAGTGTTAGTACTTGCAGTATTAAATAAGTGCGCGCCTACTGTTGATTCAACGACTCTTCCCCAGTAAGTCCGATCTGCTTTTGCTTGACTAAATGTATACCCTGAATAACACGACATTAAGGCGGTATTCATTACATTTAGTTTAGGTTTTGATGCTCGTTTTCTAAGCTTTGTACCAGAATATGCTTGCAATCCTGCGACTAAACCAGCATCTGTGAGCAAGCTTATGTAATGCGCTAATGTTGTGACATTGCCAGCATCTGTAAGCTGCCCAAGCATTTTATTATATGCAAATATTTGCCCCGAATATTCGCAGCTTAGCTCAAAAGCATTTTTTAATAGCACAGGCTTATCTATCCTTGCCATTACCATTATGTCTTTGATTAGATACGGATCAATCAGGCTATTCTGAAGGTAATCTTTCCACCGCAATTCATCTCTTATGAAACTTGCCGCACCCGGATACCCTCCAAAATAAATATATTCTTCATAGTTAAAGCCAAATGCCTCCGCCATTTCCACATATGACCAGTGTCGACTTTCCAGTTTTTCATATCGACCCAAAAGACTTTCTGAAAGACCTTGCTGTAAAAGCAATGGCGAAGAGCCGAGCAAGACGATATGAAGATTTAATTTTTCTACGTGATCCTCATCCCATAAACCTTTAACCGCCTCAGACCAGTTTGGAATTTTTTGAATTTCATCAAGCACTAGAACATACCCCGTATCTTTACGTCCATCTTGAGCAGCTTTAGCATGTTCTTTTCTTGTCACAGCTCGTGCTTCTTCCCATTGACGAACAAGCCATTCAATATCTGGCTTATTAGGAACGGCTGTTTGTACGGTGTTATTTATGCCCTGTGTTTGTAGTTCATTTGTATTTACAGGGTTATCAACTGCGCGGTAAAGGCTCACCTTCCCACTGCTATTGTATACATCCTCACATGCCTGCCTTACTAGCGTTGTTTTGCCCGTTTGTCTGGGTCCGCCGACAATTTGTATACGGTTAGGTGACTCCGCCAATCTTTTTGCTAACTCTATAGCCAGCTTTCTTTTGAATACATTCACGCAAATAATTTTACACCATTGAGTAAAATTACTCAATGGTGTAAAATTATTTGCGTGGAGCGATCACACTAATCAGTAATGCATTGATATTACTAATAAATTATCAGATAGCAATACTTTATAAAAGCATTTAAAACAATCTCTGAATCACTTTGTTTTAAACCTTAGAAGCACAAGGTTCTTTAGCTGACGCTCAGGATGACAGTAATCGCTAACCCAACAACGCCTTCAAACCTTCGAGGTGTGATTTGCCTTTATCCTGCGTGGCTTTTTCTTTTGAGCCTTTGCCGCCTAACCACTCAATTTCATCTTCGGGTAACTCATCGAGAAAACGACTAGGTTCGCAAACAATTCTTTCGCCGTATTTTTTTCTTGAACGCGCCATAGTCATAGTTAGGCTTTTTTCTGCGCGGGTGATGCCAACATAAGCAAGGCGACGTTCTTCTTCGATATTATCTTCCTGAATACTGGTTGCGTGTGGAATGAGTTCTTCTTCAAAACCCACTAAAAATACGTGCGGAAATTCCAGGCCTTTTGCTGCGTGCAAAGTCATCAACTGCACAGCATCAAGATCTGTGTCATCCTGATTGCGTTGCAAAATATCCATCAGTGATAATTGCGCCATCAGTTCGGCGACGCTGGCATCGTTGTCTTTTTTCTGCAAACGCGCTAACCAGTCTTTCAGCTCGATAACATTTTGCCAACGACGTTCAGCCGTTTCGATGTCTTTGCTTTGTTCGCGCAACCAATTTTCGTAATGAATATCGTCCAACAACTGCTGCATGATTTCAGTTGCTGGTTCATCTTCTGCGCGATGCGCCAACCTTAATAACCAGTCGGTAAATATCGATAAATTTTTGAATGCACTCTTAGAAATTTTTGCTTCCAGCCCAATTTCGCCACACGCAGTTAACATGCTAATTTCTCTTTTAGTGGCGTACTTGCCCAATTTTTCTAAAGTCGCCGCACCAATACTGCGACGTGGTGTATTGATGCAACGCAAAAAAGCAGCGTCATCATCAGGATTAACTAATAGCCGTAAATACGCCACGATATCTTTTATTTCGGTGCGTTCAAAAAAAGAAATACCGCCACTGACCACATAAGGAATATGCATACCACGCAGATAAGTTTCAAAAACTCGCGCCTGAAAATTACCACGATATAAAATGGCGTAATCTTTATATTTAGTTAAGCGCTGAATCTTATGCGATTGCAACTCCATGCAAACACGCTCGCCTTCATCTTCTTCGCTGTTGCATTGAATTAAACGAACTTCTTCGCCCATTCCCAAATTACTCCACAACTTTTTTTCATAAACATGCGGATTATTTTTTATTAGTTCATTGGCAAGTTTTAAAATACGACTGCTGGAACGATAATTCTGCTCAAGTTTTATCACCTGTAAATTCGGAAAATCTTTTGACAGTTGCACTAAATTTTCCGGCTTTGCGCCGCGCCATGCGTAAATGGATTGATCGTCATCACCCACCGCAGTTAAACACTGGCGTTTTTCTGCCAGCATTTTTACCAACTCGTACTGCATGGCATTGGTGTCTTGATATTCATCCACCAATAAATAATGAATTTTATTTTGCCACTGCTGCAAAATGTCGTCACGGGTTTTAAACAGATGTGCGGTTTGTAAAATTAAATCATCCAGATCGAAAGCGTTGTAAGCGTGTAGCTGTCGCTGGTACTGCGCGTATAATTTTGCGATACCGAGTTGACGATCATCTTCCGCAACCGATGATGCTTGCTCGGGCATAATGCCGTCGTTTTTCCATTGTGAAATTTGCCAGTGCGCGGACTCAGCTGCATCTAGCCCACGCTCGCCGGTGACTTTTAATAATTCGGATAATACGGTGATGCAGTCAGCGGTGGCGAACACCGAGAAGCCGGATTTATAATTCAGCGCGGCATATTCTTTTTGCAAAATATTTAATGCCAGCCGATGAAAAGTAGAAACTCGCAAACCACGCGTGGCTTTTTTGCCTGCCAGTTTTTTTACCCGACTTTTCATTTCTTGCGCCGATTTATTGGTAAAGGTTACTGCTGCAATGCGTGAGGGTGAAATGCCGCATTCGCCAATTAGATAGGCAATTTTTTCAGTGATTACCCGCGTCTTACCACTACCTGCGCCCGCTAAAACCAGCATCGGGCCGTCGATGGTACGCGCGGCTTTGCGCTGCTGGGGGTTTAGGCCGGGGGCGTTTGTTTGTTGTTGCTGGGAATACGTCATAGAGGAGGCGCATTTTACTTGATGGGATTTGAGATTTGTTCGTTGGGGGGAAATATATTTTGTTTGACTTGATTGGATAACATTTAATCAACACAGCTATAATCAAACAATGAAAATCAACAAAACAACCGGCACACTAAATGATTGCAAACAATGCCCATCTCCAAACAAAGACACTCGCCCAAAAAACACCACTATCGATTTAATCGTAATACATTCAATCAGCCTGCCACCCGAACAATACGGCAACCATTTCATCGAAGATTTTTTCCAGAATAAACTCGATAAAAATCAACACCCTTATTTTAAAGAAATTTTTGAAATGCAGGTTTCCTCACATGTACTTATTAAACGCACGGGCGAAATCGTGCAATTTGTCCCATTTCTCGAACGTGCCTGGCACGCGGGACAATCAAATTATAAAGGTCGTGAGCATTGCAACGATTTTTCAATTGGCATTGAACTGGAAGGTACTGACAGTGATATTTTTGAAGATGAACAATATCAACAACTAGAAAAGTTAATTCGCGCACTGCAAATTACCTACCCGGCTATTTCTGATAATATTACTGGACACAGTGATATTTCACCGGGACGTAAAAAAGACCCCGGCACAGGTTTTAACTGGCACAGGCTAAAAAAAAATCTCATCGTTGTATGAGTATGCAATTTCACCCAGAACCAGCTATAGTTACATTGAGTGCTTTGCACGATGTAGATTTTTCATCGTGGCAAGGCAAAAATGATTGAAAAAACGCAGCTTACACGAAGTAAGTGAGTATTTTTCAGGCATTTTTAACGCCGCTACGGTGGAAAAGATGCTTCGTGCAAAGCACTCACATTATTAGAATAATAACAATCGCTTACAAATGTCACACAAAACATAACGCTAATTTTTATGGCACTAATTTCCATCATCCTTGGTTTATTTCTTGATCGCACTTTTCGGTACTTGCACGATTTGCGCGATATGACGTGGTTTGAATTTTATACGCAATCCATCCAACGCTTCACCGACAAATTTCCACCGCCTTTACAATTTATTATTATCCTTACACCGCCAGCTTTGTTATTGCTTGGCATTCAACTTTTATTGCACGACTTTTTATTTAACCTACTGGCTTTTGCCTTCGGCATCACTATTTTTATTTACTGTCTAGGCCCTGCATGTTTAAGCACTGACATTGAAGCCTATGTTCACGCGCGCACTATGGGCGATGAAGATGAGGCTTTGCACTATGCAGGAACGATTACTGGCTCGGCAGCATCAGCTTCGCCCGATCAACAAATAAACGATGTTACTCGCGCAATTTTATATATTGCCAATGAACGTATTTTTTCGACGATTTTCTGGTTCGTTATTTTAGGACCTTTCGGTTGTATGCTTTACCGACTCATTTCAGAGCTTGATAAACAGACTGAATATACTGCGCTGGCAGAGTTTTCAGGCTTTGTTCACGCCATCATGACATGGATTCCTGCACGTATGCTCGCTGCCGGTTATGCGCTCACGGGTAATTTTGATGGCGCATACCATGCGTATAAAGATCGCTCATACACCACCGATTTTTCACAAAACAATAATGAAATTTTAATAATAACCGGTCTTGGTGCCATGCGAAATCTGAATATGGAAAATGAGCTTGCCAGTATTCATGCGGTACAGGCACTGGTTATGCGCGCAGTTATCGTTTGGGTTGCGGTGCTCGCAGTAATGACACTGGGTGGAATTATTCATTGACGACTTACATCGACGTTATTAGACATGGTGAACCTGTCGGTGGCAGACGTTACCGAGGATATAGCGTTGATGATCCACTGACAGAAAAAGGCTGGTCGCAAATGCGCGCAGCCGTACCCGAAAAACCACAATGGCAACACATCATTTCTTCACCTCTAAAACGCTGCCTTGAATTTAGTCAGGAACTGGCGAACGATTTACAAATAACTTTTAACGTCGAAGACAATCTCAAAGAAATTGGCTTTGGCGACTGGGAAGGCAAAACACCTGAAGAAATTCTTGCCGAAGATAGCGAAGCGTTGAATCATTTTTATCAGGACCCAATAAACAACCGTCCACAAGGTGCAGAACCGTTAGACACTTTTTCCGAACGTGTTTGGAACGCATATCAGGCCATCATCAAAAATCATCACGACAAACATGTATTGATTGTCGCGCACGCCGGTGTTGCTCGCGCTATCACCGCAAACATTTTGAAGATGTCGCTGGACGATGTTTATAGTCGGCTTCGTGTTGAGTACGGCGCAATCGTTAGCAGTTCTATTGATAACGACGCGCCACCCAGGTTAATTATTAAAAGTTAAGAACAACAACACCTATCACGCTAAGGATTACCCTGAACCGCGACCCAAAAAGGAAATTTGGCAACGGCAATTTTCTTTTCTACTTTCATTGTTGATGTATTAATTACTGCAACTTCATTATCTTTCGTTAAAGTCACATAAAGCCACTGGTTATTTTTACTGGCACGAATTCCATGCGGCCCATTACCTACTTTAATGTTTTTTACCGCGAAGGTTTTTGTGTCGATAACTGAAATAATGTCATCACCAATAGCAGCAGTAGCAGCAAAATGACCGTCGGGTGAAACATCAATGCCACCGTGACCTTTGCCCACTTCAATCACTTTTTTCACTTTACCAGAAAGCAAATCAACAACCGCAACATTGTGTACAAAGTCACGCACAAAAGCGGTTTTTTCATCTTTGGATAAATCAAGATTATGCGGGCCGGTAATACCCGGTATAGGAATGACTTTTGTCATTTTGCGCGTCGCGGTATCAATTACTGCAAGACCAGCACCTCCCTGCAAAGTCACGTACGCTAATTTCCCGTCATTTGTAAAGCGCGCGTTGTGCGGACCTTCTTCAACTTTAATGCTATCAACCACTGCCAATGTTTTGAGATCAACAACACTCACATCGGCTGAACCCTGATTGCTGACATAAGCCACCTTGCCATCGGGTGATATTTTCACGCCTTTTGGTGCTTTGCCAACTTTTACAACGGCTAGCTGCTTACCATTTTTTACATCAAAGATATAAAGCGTACCATCGGAAGGGCTGGTTGATAACAGCATTTTTCCGTTTGGCGTCACTGCGTTGTAAAGCATGTTCGGCCCGCCTTTCCAGCTTGCTCGCTGCGGGAAGGTTTCCATGGTAGCGCTTTTTTTCATGGAAATATAAACGGTTTCGGGGAATTCTTTTTTACTGGCTTTGCCAGTTGCTAAAGTCTTTGTTGTAGAAGTGCTAGCCGTTGCTGAAAGACTGGAATAATACGCCGCTAAATTTTCCATGTCCGAATCAGTAAGTCCGGCGACCATTGCTTTCATAGTGGGGTTATTTCGTGCGCCGCTTTTAAATGCCTGTAATTGCTTTACAAGATACGCTGACTGTTGCCCAGCGAGATTAGGAAACTCCTGCGTTAAACCGACACCAGCACCACCGTGACAACCTGCACACGCCGCTGCCTTTGTTTTGCCTTGTGCAATATCAGCCGCATACGCCGACGAGCAAAATATTACCGAAAAAAATACAAACCCAATATAGTATTCATGTACTTTCTGTTTCATTACCAAGCCCCTTGTTATCAACAAATAATTATCAAAAATAGTTATCAAAAATGGTCATCAAAAATATTGAATGTCACATTTCTTATGAAAACATGAATACTATACTGAAATCACAGCGACAGTCACTTTATATCAAAAATTAATAAACTACCTCGCCGCAAGCAGACGGGCTATATATTATTGATAAAGATGCTTCGTGCAAAGCTCTCTCATAGTATTAATTCCGTAACGCACATAGGTTACAATAGATAGATATCTAGATAGATAAGTAAACGCATCATAACAATAATAGGAAAACTCAGTGGATCGTCTCACGCAATTACAGCAATGGCTAGACAGCCTGTCTGAAAATACTTACAACAATTTACAAGCCGCTTCTGCCGATGCCAGCTTCCGGCAATATTTTCGCGTTACCAATACACAGAAAAATAAAACCTATATTGTCATGGACGCACCGCCAGAAAAAGAAAACTGCAAACCTTTTTTACAAGTGACCGAGCTAATTAGAAACATCGGCGTCAACGCACCCAATGTTATTGCAATAGATTTACAACAGGGCTTTATTCTGCTCGATGATTTAGGCAGAAAACTCTATCTGAATAATCTCGACAAAAATAATGCTGACAATTTATACATTGATGCCATTGACGCTTTGATAAAAATGCAGAATATCGACTCTATATTACCTGTGTATAACGAAGCGCTGCTACAAACTGAAATGGATTTATTTGAAGAATGGTATCTTAATCGGCATCTTGATATAAAACCTGATGACGCGCAAAAAACTATTCTTAACGATACTTTTAAAATTCTCATTCAAAGCGCGTTAGAGCAGCCACAGGTATTTGTTCACCGTGACTATCATTCACGCAATCTAATGGTAACGAATGAAAATAACCCCGGCGTTATTGATTATCAAGACGCTGTCATCGGCCCAATAACTTACGATTTGGTTTCACTGTTTAAAGATTGTTACATCGAATGGCCACGTGAAAAAGTTGAGCTATGGCTAGATTTATATTTAGCACGCATCACACCTGCGCGTCTTATCGACAAAGAAACCTTGTTGCGTTGGTTTGATCTGATGGGTGTACAGCGCCACCTGAAAGTACTCGGCATTTTCGCGCGCTTAAATTATCGCGACGGAAAATCACAATATCTTGATGACCTGCCTTTAACATTAAAATACATTACCGACACTTGCGAACTATATGAAGAATTACAGCCACTCGGTGAGTTACTAAAAAAATCAACATGAAAGCCATGATACTCGCAGCCGGTCGCGGCGAACGCTTAAGACCTTTAACGGATGAAACACCTAAGCCGTTAATAAAAGTTGCTGGCAAATCACTTATTGAATATCATTTAGAAAATCTTGCTAACGCCGGTTTTAAAGAAATAATTATAAACACCGCTTGGCTAGCTGAAAAAATTCACCAGCGATTAGGTGACGGTTCTAATTATGGCGTGAACATTAAATACTCAGATGAAAATGAGGCATTGGAAACAGCTGGCGGTATCATTAACGCACTGCCATTATTAGGCAACGAAGCTTTTGTTGTCGTGAATGGCGACATCTGGTGTGACTTTAATTTTTCAACACTACCCAAACTAAAATCCGGCATCCAGTCACATCTCGTATTAGTGAAAAACCCACAACATAATCCAGAAGGCGACTTTACATTACAAGACGCACTGATTAAAAACACCGGAAAAAACATGCGCACCTTTAGTGGCATTGGGCTCTACACTACAAAATTTTTCGCACAACAAGAAAAAAAATCCTTACCTCTTGCGCCAATAATTAGAAAAAAATGTGAAACTAATTTAGTTAGCGGACAATATTACGATGGGCTTTGGACAGATGTTGGTACCGTCGAGAGACTACAAGTGCTTGAAGATAAACTGACTTCTTAATTTACCCAATAAAAAATAGAGACCGCATCATAAAAGTCAAAAATATTAGCAACTCTTGTTGCCTTATATCTTACCAACAAAGTTAACAAACACGCCCTGGCTATTAAAGTTCAGGTTTGTTAAATCATCAGAGAAATCGGTAAAGTTATAACCGACACCAATTTTCAGGTTTTCTCCAACGTGACGATATAAACCTAACAACGCACCCGATCTTCTATCTTGTGCATCGGGTAAGTCTAATAAACGACCTTCGATTATCGCATCCCAACGATGGGTGAAGTGCCAGTCGGCGCGTAATATGTAAAGGCTTGCTCTACTAGCGAAGAACTCTGGGTTTAAACGATCTTGCGCAATTTGCCCTAAACGGTAGGCATATTTACCACCAAGACTCCAACGTTTTGTTAAATCATAAATACTATCTAACGACAGAATATGACTTTTCTGTATAAAAGTAATGGGGGCACTACGGGCAACAACCTGTCCGGTAAGCGGGTCAGTGGTGGATAAACTGCCAAAAGGTACATTATAAAAATAGGTGTATTTAAATAATGTATTCCAGCGATCATTATCAACCGGACGATAACCATAACCACTGACAATTTCGGTAAAGTTACCGCTGAATAACGTGCCCAATGTGCTGATACTTTTCGAGAAATTTGCCTTGGCAATAAAACGCCAGTCAGCATCAACCTGATAAGTTAAATTATTTTTCATTAACCAGGTAGTACGTTTAGAACTTCCATTGGTTTGATTTTCTGTGTCGTCACGCCGGTATTCCGCAGCCGCAGAATAAACCACTGCGCCAAAATTATAACCCGCATTTAGTCCCAGTGCTTTTCGATCAGTGGTTGCGCTGGTTCTTTTATCTGTCAGCGCACCCGCTTCAATATTGCCACCAAAATTCCAACGTTCATCGGGCACGTAATCAACACCGAAAGCATGTGTTAATCCGGTTGGCACATCGCCATGCGTGTAACGCTCTTCAACATAAACACTGGTGGTGTCGGTATAACGTGAACGCATACCATTGTTCCAGTTGCCACGGCGAGCATTCACGCCATTGTTAGAACGTGCATTTTCAAAAGTGTATGCACTGTACACGTTGGTGCGATCAGACACTAAATAATCAACACCGGCTTTCGCGCCAACACCTTGTGTACCTGTGGATAGTTCACCATCCAGTGTTAAGCGATCAGTTGCGCGAATACTACCACCGCCGCCAACACGATTATTTTTCTGACGATTACCACTGGTTGCTGCCGTTCCCTGTCCAAAACCATAAGCTGTCCAGATGGATTTTGAATCATAATACGCTTCTGCCGCTAAATCTAAACGATCACCCTGTCTTTGTGTTGTGGGCACATTAAGCGAATTATCGGTACGGGTATCACCACGCGCACCACCACTGAAACGCCAGCGATCAGTTGCCTGATAAGACGATGACACATCCAGTGCTTCGGTTTTAATGCCCAATTCCTGCTCGCGCGAATCGGCTTTCACATCAAGACTTGTGCGTTTGGTTAATGATGTTGTGTAACGACCACCAAACAGTGTTAAGTCTGTTGCCGCTAACTGACCCGGGGCGGAGAAACCAGCATCATTTTGTTGTGCATAAAAAGTCGCATTACCTTTACCACCGGAAATTAAATCATCGATTAAAGCGCTACCTTCTAAACGGAAAGCATTGCTCTTTGCGTTAGGGTCATTGCCATTATTTTGCGAATTAAAACTAAAACCACCATCAATTGAATTTAATGAACTAGTACCTGCGCCTTCACTACTGGCAGCTTCCAGTTTTACCCAGGTGCTAGCATTTTTTCGCAAGGTTAAATCAATGCCATTTAATTTACTGTCTTGATCAGCCTGTTGTTGCGAACTTGCTGTTACGCCAACTTTAACATTATCGTTCACCCAGTAATGTGAACGACCACCTGCTGCCAGCGTATCAATCTCATCAAGTCCCGGTGAAAATTCATAACGTGATACCAAATACACCGGGTTGCCGCTTAACGATGTATCGGAAACTAAAAGCCCATCGTCTGCAATAGAGCCTAATGGCTTGCTTAATAAAATACGCCCCTGCAAGTAATCTAAATCATAATCAATAACTGGCACCAGGTTTTTAACGGCAATGACCACGTCAGAATCTTTATCACGTACTTCAATACGCAATCTATCTGAGCCAATTAAAATATCTTGTTGACGTAAAAAATATAATGAACCACCGGTGCCTCTAAATTCATCACGACCGGCAACTGTCCCTGGCTCGGCAGCAAAACCTTCGATCAATAATTTCTGCTCACCAAAACTGGTATATTCTTCACTTTCATAATGCGCAGTTGCACCGTAAAGGCCACGATCAATTTGCGCTAACGTGGTATCAAGATAACCAACGGTAAAGTTACCCAAAATGCCGTAGTTATTATGTTTTTGTAAACGTAAATAAAACTTACCGGAAGTCGGCGCGCGTTCTTCTAATGTCGAATCATCGGCAAACGTTGGGTAGAACAAATCAGGATCTAATCGCCTTAATAATGCACGTGAATCTTTTTCCAGGAAGTTACTAAAAATTTCACCCATCGGTCCTTCTTGTGTATCTGCGCTACTGGTTAACATCCAGTCATCACCAAATGAACCTTCGGTGTAATACGCGAAACGGCCGAAAACATTTATGTCATTATTAAATTGATCTTCATCTTTAGTCACTAATCTTGCTGGCCCGGTTGTTCTATCTTGTGCTGCGGTTACGTCACCTAATGCAACATAGAACCAGTCATTTCTGGCGAACTCCATATCGCGCAAGAATAATTCACCGTTGCCCTCTTCATCTAATACGGCAACTTCAATGGTGTGCATACCACGTGGGAATAATTCTTCACTAACAAACTCACCGTTTTCATTAACCGGTACTTCTTTACCGGCTAGCCAGACATTATGACCTTCGGGAATATTGTCGCCGTTAATCGTAACCGTGCCACCATTAATTTCGATATGCTGAACATAAAGATGATTCTCACCGTAACCACCGAGTAGCTGTGTGTTTCTAATTTTATCTTTTTCTTCTACATGAGCATCACCAGTACTTATCTCTGCTTCAACTTCAACTTCAACTTCAACTTCAACTTCGGCTTTAGCTTTAGCTATTGCTTCAAGTTTTTCGCTATCAACTTCATGTTTTTCTTTTAATTCATTAACAACCCACAATGGCAAAGCAATGGTTTCATCGTAATTACCTTCTTCTTCATCTTCGTCATCATAAACGCGCAGTATGTAAACTAAACGCTTGGTTCTTGCGCCAATGTTTTCAAAGTTTGCACTCCACGAAGCTGTATCATCTGCACCCACAGGAATAACCGCTAACGGTTCTGACTGTGTTGACTGTTTAATTTCAAACAAACGAATTTCCGCACGTTTAATAAAGTTACGGTAGTTGCTGTACATTTTAAAATGCACTTTATTTTCTTCAAAATCCGTTTCAGCTATGTCCTGTGCACGAATAGTATATGGCCACGCGGTGATATTTAAGCGTGGTTTTTTCTGTAAATTATTAAAGGTAAATTGAATATCTGTTGCGTCCAACGCGACATCAGTACAACGTTGTGTATCTTCAGTATGTTTATACGGATCATATAATGGCTCGCCATCAACCGTAATACGCATCAAGTTCAACGCATACGGATTATGTTTTTCACCCTGCCGTTCGATGCGCTCTATTTCAAGATTATCTTGCTCATCAAGTAATGCTAACTCATCATATAAAATTCTTACTTCAACGCGTGAGCTATCAAATTGAATAAAACCAGTGCTAGCAACATCGTCTGAATGTACAAAACCGTGCCCTTCGTATTCAACCTGTTTGTCACTTAATTCCATTTGTTGTTTTACTATTTCCATCGTACGACGCGCACGTGAAGTTGATAAACCAATATCATCGCCATAAACCATTGCTGCACGACGATCCATGCGTTCGTTATTGGTGTAACCAATAAAGCTTAAACGTGCATGCGCTTTATCTTTAACATCTTTAAAAATACGCGCCAGATGTTCACTGAAACCTTCTGGCACAACTGGCTGCCCGTCTTTAAAACGAATGGCTCGAATCGGACCGGATGGTGGATCATAAGTAAGCGTCACAGTTTCAGAGGCTGCAGACTCAGGACAAACTTGCGGGTCTTCGGTGTACTGTTCAAACGGATCGTCATACCAAAATTCAACTTCAACACGGCGGTTAAAAGAACGCCCTTTTGCTGTACCATTTGAAGCAACCGGATATTTAAGTCCTTTACCGCTGCTGCTTACTTTAGCATTAGGCAACAATAATTTATCCTGCACATCAAGCATAATGTAACGTGCACGCGCTTTGGATAAGTTAATGTGATCGCCATAAATACGTTTTTCGGCATCGGCTAATGGCAAGTCATCGGTGTGCCCAACAAAACGAATAACCACATTTTGTTTGTCGCTTAAGTTTTGCAAAGTTTCACGAATTTGTCGGATAAACTCGCTTGGTACACCTGCCTGCCCTTCTTCAATACGCAATGGTCTTACTAAATTTTTCAATCGCGCACGACGTGCATTGCCTTCTTTATAAGTTAATTTACAAACGATTTCTTTGCGGCAAACTTTAAGACGATTGAGTTTTTTTGCGGGTACAATAAATTCTTTTTCTACCGCTTTTTCTGTAATCTCGTCGTACCACACCTGCACTTCAACACGGCGATTTTTTGCTTTACCCGCCGCTGTATTATTACTGGCAATTGGCTGCATATCACCTGCACCATCAAAAGAAACTGCGTCCGCTGGTAAGTCTAATTCACGTTGAAAATATTCGGCTGTTTCCTGCGCGCGGTATTTTGATAAACCAACATTATTAATATATTTCGCTCTTAATGCGCCGCTTAACTTATCGGTATCACTGTGCCCGATAAAATGAATGCGGACATTGCTACGATTTTTCATCGTACTTAAAACATCACGTAATTTTTCAACTGCGCTACCGGGAATAATCGCCTCACCCGACGGGAACCCAATAGCCGGTACCGCATTTTCCAGTTTGAAGGTTTCAGTATCTTTTTCTAAAACTTTTTTGGTAACAACTTTGTCTTCTTCATTCGGCTTAAACAAAGTTTCATCCTGTGTCCACAGCGTGAATTCTTGATTTGGTGGGAAGTGTTTTTCTGTATTTTCTCCCAACGGATGTTTCTCTAACTGCATTGGTGGCTGCGTTGTTTTACCTATTGATTCTTCACTGAAGCTATAGGATTCTTCAGCGTAAATATTATTCGCCGCGCACAATAGCACCGGCAACAATAACTGCCTCAGCTTATTTACGCGCATGTTGATCAATATGTTATTCAGGAAGTTCATTCTTTAAACTCCCTGCCTGCACTGGGGCTGCCTTTCCGCCAGAACACTTCGGTTTCGATGGTTAAGCGATAACAGCAATCTAAATCTTGCCAACGATCACTAATTTCTTCTTCGATGGCTTCGAGTCGATCATCAACTTCATCTTCGCTTTCATTTTCAGCCAGATATGACAACCGTAATACCGAACCTTCTTTCTGTAGTTCAGTAATAAGCATACCGATACGTGTACGCCATTGTGGACGTAAATCGGTTGTACCTTTCTCAAATACGCCATCGGCAAGATCAAGGCGTACCACACGATGTATTGCTGTGCCAAAACTAAACTTCAGCATCTTACCGCGGGTTGCGCGTAATACTCGTGGGTTTTCTGTGGTGACACGATAACCCGATGGCAGGCTTCGATCATCCAGTTTCATAATAAAGTTAGAACCACGAACTTCATTTGGCACAATGGCACAGGTAATATGGAAACGACCGTGTTTATCGGTGGTGATGCGCAAACCTTTTGCCGTTGCGACCTGCGCGCCGGGCACGCCTGTTTCACCATCATCTTGATAGCCGTTTAAATTTTTATCATTAAATACTTTACCGATAACGTCGGTACAGTCGAATGTTGGGTCAGGAATAACACGCACGGTTGCCGAAGCAACACCGGAAATCGCTTCGCCGGTAAAGGTGTTGATTGCTCTTGCGGTATTAACGTATTCGCCTTCGCCAACACCAGAACCGACTATCAATAATAATTTGATAACGCGGGTTTCATTAATGCCAACACTTATGCTCGGCCAAGTTAAGAATAAACCGTTTGCCTGTGGTTCTATTTCAATACCATCAACGCGTGCAGAACCAGCAACATATTTAAAACCTGCGGGGAAGTTATCGATGATACTGACATCAAACAGTGGCACACCCAGGGTATTATTAAAGGTAATGGTGTACGGTACTAAATCACTGCGCGTGACATTTAACTTGCCAGCCACTTTGGTAATGGCGACAGCAGCGTCCAGCTCACCATCAATCGCAATATGATTGTTATAAATCTGGTCGGTTGACGGCACGTTATTAAACAGAAATTTTAAATTGTAATCAGTTCCCGGTGTACGCGGTTCGATTGTTGGTGGCGGTTGAATTTCACTGGTGCTGTTTTCACAGTTCTGCGCGGTTGCAGGAATTTTATCCGCCGCGCTGCCGGGACAATTTGGTACGTCAAAGGCAGCACTAGTAATCGGCACAACCGGTGGAATAATGACCGAAGTAGTTCCAATAAATCCATCTGCGGGTGGCTGCACATTAATAACGTATTCATCGTTTTCTGCACACACTGATACATCACTAAAGTTCAGATCGAATTTGTAATAACCATCGACCTGCGTAACCTGATTAGCATGAACAGGATCATCGAAACAACGACCAGGCACAGACTGATTACTCTGTGACTGGTTAATCATAGTTAAGCGAACACCACCGATAGGTACGCGTAATACAGAGTCGTAAACGATGCCGTTAATCTGACGTGGTAAATTCAGGTTTTGTAAGGTAATACCCGAGCCTGCAAAAATATCGGTAATGCGTTGTGCGCCATCGGTGAATGCAGAATTTGTTGTGCCCAGTGTTGCCGTGGTCGCGGTTGCACCCGGTGCGATGTAACGTAATTCGTAAGGCGCACCCGTTGCAGCGCCGCCAGCAAAGTTTGGTGGCAAGCCGGTAAACTGAAACGCACCATTGCTATCAGTTTGAATATTCGCCAGTAAAGTATTGCTGCGATAAAGCTCAACGCGATAATTCTGCAATAACAGTTCGCCAGTACCAACATCATTACTGAAATCTATATCGTGCCAAACTTGCCCGTTTAAACTTGCCGCACCCGGAGTGCCACCAATATCAATAGCGACTGTTGCTTGCACTTGCTGAATGGGAACATCCCAACTGGCAACAGCAGTATTTTCAACAGTATCACCAATATTTAAAGACGCTGCCAATAATACGCGGAAACGTAATTCGGCAATTGCCGCTGCTGGCATATTGCCAATGGTGGCAGTGATTAACGAGCCAACAACATTAATACCCGCAGGCAAACCATTTAACAATCCTGAGTTTGCAACATAGGTCATTTGCCCAGCGACAGGCACATCTAAGTCATCCGTAATCACTGCATTGACAGCCGTTGCGCTACCAATATTAGTGACACGCACCACGTATTCCAGTTCTTTGCCCGGCTCCGCCGCGCCGCCACCAATTACCAGTACCTGTTTGGTAATTGCCAGTTGCTGCACATTACCAACAACAACCACCGTTGGCTGATCGCCGTTGCCATCGTTACCATCGGCATCGGTGGGTTCGGTGGGTAATTCATTGGAAGCGACAAAACCCTGATTAGAAATAATCGTGCCTGCTACTGTACCGGCATTAACCACCACATCAAAAATAACAATCGCAGAATTTGCTGGTGATAACACACCATTGCCTGCGGCTGGCAATGGCGGCGTAAGATCAGAAGAACTCATCGCAACGCCAGCGATTAATGGTGAGATACCCGCACCCGCATCTGGCACCGCCAGTGTGTTCATCGTTGTACTGTTGGCGACGTAAGTAGTATTTGCTGGCACAGCATCCGTCAGCACAATATTTGTTGCTGGCATCGCGCCGATATTGCTGGTGGTTATTGTGTAACGTAATGTGTCACCCGGATCGACGATAGTATTACCATTTCCATCAATCTGTATCACAACGGTTTTCAGCGCGTCGATAACTGCCACGTTACCCACCACATCAATGGTCGGATCATTCACCAATGCCGTACCCGGATCATCCGATGGTTGTTGTGGGAATACACCGCTACCAACACCCGCACCATTAAAGAAACCTTGATTGGAAATAATGGTGCCGTTAACGGCAGTAAGATTAACCCGCACATCAAAAGTAATGGTTGCCACATTATTAACCGCCGCGCGTAAAACTCCGGCAGTGGTATCTTCCGGTGCGTTAATTAACATGCCGGCTGCCAGTGCAGAAACACCTGCTACTGGATCTGCCACAGCAACCGTATTCAATCTTGTGCTATTAGCAACATACGTTGTGTTCGCTGGAATCTGATCGCTGAGTAAACTGTTAATCGAATCTTCCGAACCAATATTTTCAACGGTCAGGGTGTACCGCAAAACATCACCTGGTTGTAGAAGATTTGGGTCGCCGGTTATATCCTGCGATACTTTTTGTATCAAAAATGCTGGTGCAGAAGTAATGGTTGTGGGTGTTGGATCAGCCGCACCCGGTAAATTCGGGTCATCACTGAGCATCGGGCCGGTAGATGGTGAATCGGCAGTCGCCTGATTTAATATAACAGTGCCACTGTCAATAGCAGCATTAAGCAGAACATCAAAAGTAACCGTCGCAGTTTGACCCGCAGAAACAACACCGTTACCAACGCCGGGCAATGGTGGCGTTAAATCGGCCGAACTAACATCAATGCCTGCAACCAACGGTGACACGCCGCCATCAGGTTGACCGACAGGCACGCCATTTAACATTACGGTGTCTGCGATATAACTTGCATTAGCTGGTATCGCATCGCTAAGTGTTACTGCACTTGCAGCAATCACACCACCGTTATTAATGGTAATGGTGTAACGCAACACATTGGTCGGCACGGCAGCACTACCCGGATTTTGCCCAGTGGTCACATTTAATACAGTTTTCTGAACATCCAGCACTGGTGCATCAACTGTTACAGTGAAAGCATCTTCGTGATCGATAACAACAGGTGTGCCATTAGTGATGGCTCTTGTGTATGTTCTGGTTTCGCCGGTTGCACCTGCGCCTGCAGTATCCAGACTAAACCATTGGGTAACACCGGCAATGTTGGTTAGTAAGGCACCGCTCTGCGTGCCGACATTAAGCGTCGCTTCATAAGTAACGATTAATTTTTGAGTAGCATTAATTTCTGCGCTAACAGGGTCTGCGCTATCCGTTATTGTTGTGATTACCAATTCGCACGTTGGTGCAGCGGTATATGTCGCGGTATAGTGTGTACCCTGTATCAATGCTTGAACCAGCGTTGATTCATCATTTTCAAAAATATTTGCAATAATATTAATTGGTGTGGTGTCACAAGTACCGCCAACCAATGGTGCATTGTCAGGCACTGCCGGCAGTCGATCGATAATGGTGGTATCAAACGCTGGGCCGGTGCCTATGTTTTCCACCACCAGGGTATAAGGAATCGGTGCAAGGAAACTGACCATGCCAGCCGGACCACGTTTATCCATGGTCAACTCGGGTTCGACAATAGTCATTACTGGCGTGGTATTACCTAAACCATTTGACACGGTGGCATCATCACCATTAACGCTATTAAAGGTATAACTCGCTGCGTTACTAAATGTTACACCAGCAATATTTTGCGGTGAGGTATCTCGTAAAACAACTGTAATATCAATTTCTACCTGCTCGTTGGCAGGGATGTCGATGCCATTCGTTAAATCGGCGATGATTAAATTATCCGTTACTACGCCAATATTGACAGGTGTCCATGTTTGACTGCCATTAATTCGAGTCACATTAGCAAACATTAAATC
>UOFD01000017.1_pt1 | contig 27712 bp, 29 predicted proteins | sample 1990101 | NCBI WGS metagenome assembly UOFD01 (sample SAMEA4728526, study PRJEB27164) | hydrothermal vent metagenome | biome: marine basaltic hydrothermal vent biome; feature: marine hydrothermal vent; material: mineral | place: Pacific Ocean | collected 2011-06-14/2011-07-23 | depth 1741 m | reverse complement strand
ATAGTTTTCTCTCAATCCGCATCTCACTGATTGCATTACTTTTGCCTGTTCTTGCAATAGCTTGCTCTCAGAACAATAATCAGGTTCCGGCAAACTCTCCTAATTCAGGAAATACCAACTCAATCATATTGTTTATTGGCGATGGCATGGGCTCCGAACAACGCAAAGCCGCACTGTGGTATTCAGCAGGGCTAAATGGCACGCTAAATATGGATACACTCAGCTATGCTGGAAACGCCAAAACTGCCTCAATAGGTGGCGCACTTACAGATTCAGCCGCAGCAGGAACTGCTATGTCGACAGGCACAAAAACCAGTAATGGATTCATCGCTATGGGTTCTTCACAGAACACACTACAAACAATTTTAGAAATTGCGCAGTTACAAGGGAAATCGACTGGACTAATTACTACTACGCAGATACCGCATGCCACACCTGCAACCTTTGCTGCACATATCAGCGACCGAAAAAAAATGATCGAAATCGCGTCCCAAATTATTGATAAGAATATCGATGTTTTATTTGGTGGCGGTGAGAGCTATTTTATTCCAAACACAGAGATTGGTAACTACCCCGCTATCGGGAAACGGACGGATTCTAGAAACTTAATTAATGAGGCCGTATCTTCTGGATATACTTATGTATATGATCGAGATTCATTTTTAGCACTGGATACAGAAAGTAAGTTAAAGGTTATCGGGATATTTTCAGATGAAGGCATGACCAGACCATTTTCACCGACGCTTGAAGAAATGACGCAGGCGGCTATTAATATCTTAGAAAAAAATCCAAAAGGTTTTTTTCTAATGGTTGAAGGCGGCCAAATAGATTGGGCAGGACATGCAAACGAGGCTTTAAACAATATGCAGGATACTTTAGATTTTGATGCCGCAGTAAATATCGGCATTAACTATCAAAGTAAAAATTCTAATACTTTGTTAATTGTTACCGCCGACCACGGAACAGGTGGTATGAGTGCCAGCCTTACTTCAACCGGCGCAAGCGATGAAGACGGGCCGTATAATATGCCGGATAACACACCGTTCTATATTAACTGGTCCACCAAAGGCCACTCTGCTGTAGATGTTCCTGTTAACGCCAGCGGTCCTTCCTCAGAATTATTAACAGGGACTTTTGAAAACACTTTTATCTTTGATGTGATGAAATTACAATTGCGACAGTAAGCTTGTTTTTCAGAAATAAGAAAAAAATTTAACCGGCGACCAAAAAACTTAAGGCAGGCTTTGCTTTATCAGTAGACGCGAAAATGCCTTCATGTCATCCATGTGTTCGTTTAATATGCCACGAACAACTTCCATGTTAATTTCAGTATAGTTATGCACGGCAACGTTGCGAAAACCAACCATTGCTTCTAGGTATTCCCCAAGCTGCTTATCTATAAGCTTTGCATTTACCAGCATGGTGAACGCCTGTCGGCTGTCTCTAGGAATACCTAATTTATGACAGCGCACTATGTGCATAGCCGCACCAATCGATGCTTCACACATACGTTGGATATTTAATATGATTGAATCCTGCTTAATGTAGTTAGTTTCTAACTCATTTTCTGAACCGATGTAAACCGTTTCAATGCGCTGCAGACACCGCTCGATTATATCGGCCTTTCCAAGCAATACTTCATCCATATATTTGCTCACGTTGTCTAATGTCTTCTAAGATGAAATGTCTTTCTTCGTTTAACCTAACATAGTCGGAAAGTGTATATGAATCATAGGCTTCAGCAGCAACATTATCTTTACAATATATACGTACGCCATAAAAAATAATTTGAACCCTTAGCGTTACCGGTAAATCTTTCATATTGTGGAGATCTACATCCTTGCTTGTCAGCTGCGCTAAACTCAATGATAGTTCAGACATTTCCTGAAAAGACACCGTGCGATTTATCAGGAAGGCAATGTCCACATCACTATCTTTTCTCTCATACACACTGCCTGCACTACCGTATCGATAAATTGCCTGAATATCAGGTAATTTCGCAATAATTGCTTTGATTATCAGTGAATCCATTGGATAGTTTTTATTCATGTATCAATTATAGCATGCGGGAAAAAGCGGTTGGCAGCTACAAAACCGAATTAGCGTCTATAACATGCCCGACAACACACCGTTCTATATTAACTGGCCCACCAAAGGGCACACTGCTGTAAATATCCCCGTTAATGCCAGCAGTCTTTCATCGGAATTATTAACCGGTACTTTTGAGAACACTTTTATTTTTGATGTAATGCAATTACAATTGCAGCAGTAATTTAAGCAGTAATTTAAGGGAACCTCTATTATTAGTTAAAAATTATTGCTCCAGCTATCACGCTTACGACGCCAATTGATACGGGTAAGAATTAAACCAACAATTAAACTTCCCATCGACACTGCACCGCCAATTATGAACCACTCTTGCGCAACATTGCTGCGCAATTGTTGATTATCTTTGCCTAGCATTTCTGCTTGTTCTCTCGCTTTATCCCGTTCTTTTTTCAGCTGTTTATTTTTTTTCGATAAGGCCAAAGGATTGGCTGCTGTAATTTTTATATCTTCCAATGAGTTACTTAAATTCGTACGCTCACTTTGCAGCGAATTTTTTTCGTTGCCTAATTGCCTGAGTTCTGATTTTAATGTTGCAACAGACGCTTTTAAATCTTTATTATTTTGGTTAGTTTTTGATAATTTTTTATTAACAGAAACAAGACGATCTCGGCCACTAGGAATATCAATGATATTTTCAGCTTCAACCCAACCTGACTTGCCATCTGAAGTTTTCACTTCAAGAAATTTATTGTCATCGGAGGCACCAAGCACAGTAAGTGCGGTACCACTTCTAAGAAATTTTATAATACGATGACCATTGGTTGCACCAGAACGTAGTGGAATTTTAAGTTCATCGCTAACATAACTTGTTTTTGCATAAACAGGCATGGATCCAGCCACAACAAAAACTGCCATCGCAGACAACAGAAAAATACGGGAGAAATAATTTGTTTTATTTGATGATTTTCTTTTGTTCACTTTTATTCTCTATCACTTTTAAAATGTGGAATTTGCTTTGTTATCTTGAATATTCTACCGCAAAAATCACTTAAGGGCGCCTCTATTAAATCTTTAAAAGGCTATTTCTTTTAACAAATACCTTCATCAGTCGGTCATTTGTTTTAATATCTGCTCTTGTATTTACCCTGACATCAATATTTTTTACTGGCGATTATCTCTACGGTTCTCTCAATTTTTTTTCTTCTGTTTATTTTTTTCTCTATTTTGCGCTATTTCATCCCTTAATTCTTCTTTAAGCCTCTTTCTTAACAATTTAAATTCAGCTGCCTGCTCAGGCGTCATCTCATTTAATTTTGCCGTGTTTTTTTTCATTAACACATCAGTAACGTATTGCTCCATATCATCAATATAAATATATTCCTTTACTGATGCCGTATCACGTTCAACATTGATAAACTCTGTCTTATTGCCAACCGGCATCACTGCTAATTCCGTCAGCCTCATATTATTACAACCGTCAATTTTTTCATGACATAGAACGGTGTTCATATCTTTAGTGAGCATTTTAATCAATTGGTTAAGCTCCATACTTTCATCCATTCGCATAGACCGATCTAAATTTTTAGGAAATGACAAGTTAAAATTATAATCTTCAGCAAGACCTGAAAGTAATTGCGCAATACTTGTCTCACTTCGCACGGGAACGGTAACAGGTGCGCATATATCATCTGACCATACACTAGTTGTGAAAAAAATAATGGGGAGCAAAAAATTGTATTTAATAAATTGGTAGCGCATAAAATATCATTTGAGTAAATTAGTTTTTTAGGCACTGTCTTTAAAAAAATTATTTATATTTTAGCACAACTATAAAGAGTTAAAAATTTCTGATGCCACACATAAATTATTTGCTATTTTTTATTGATTCATAAAAGAGGGAGTGCTGCGTGCTGCTAATTCTTGTAAGCAAAAACACCATCGCTATTATCAACATAGCATTCTTTTAGCCAGGAAAGTTTTTCATGTAACGTAACAACCTCGCCAACAATAATTAATGTTGGTGGCTTTATTTCTTCATTTTTAATAACATCAAGCAAAGTATCCAACGTTGCAATTAAAACGCGCTGCTGCGGTGTTGTGCCCTGCTCGACTAATGCGACCGGTGTACTCGCTGGCAAGCCATGTGCAACCATTTCTTTACACAGCGTTGGCGCGCCGTGCAAACCCATGTAAAACACCACGGTTTGATGTGGGTGTGCTAAGGCTTTCCAGTTTAAATCGACGGAGCCATCTTTAAGGTGACCGGTAACAAAAACGCAAGACTGTGCGTAATCACGATGTGTTAGTGGAATACCAGCATAGGATGAACAACCATTGGCAGCAGTAATACCCGGCACAACTTGAAACGCAATACCTTCTTCTGCCAACAGTTCAATCTCTTCACCACCACGGCCAAAGATGAAAGGGTCGCCGCCTTTTAAGCGCAACACGCGTTTACCTTCTTTGGCTAAGCGCACCAGCAGTTGGTTAATATTTTCCTGCTGCATGATATGTTTATCACGCTCTTTGCCAACGTAAACAATTTCTGCATCACGACGTACCATTTCCATAATGGCGGGTGACACGAGTCTGTCGTAAACAACGACATCGGCTTGCTGCATTAAACGCAGTGCGCGAAAAGTCAACAAATCTGGATCACCGGGACCTGCACCTACTAAAAATACTTCGCCAGGCATTTCAGGTTCAGTTGAATTATCAGCGGCTTTTTTATCAATGGCTTCATCTAATATTTTTTTGGCTTCTTCTTCGTGACCGGTAAAAACTAACTCTGCCACTGTGCCTTCCAAAATGCTTTCCCAAAATCCGCGACGTGACTCGACATTAGGAAAGGCAGTTTTAACTTTGTTACGAAAACCTTCTACTAATTTTGCTAATCGACCATAAGCAGCGGGGATGCTGCCTTCAAGTTTAGTACGAATTAATCGCGCTAAAACGGGTGATGAACCGCCGGTTGAAACGGCAATGACGACTGGTGAGCGGTCGATAATCGATGGCATGATAAAGCTGCATAAATCAGGGTTATCCACCACGTTTACCGGTAGGCGTAGCTTATGCGCAAGTTTAGATACGTGCTCATTAACAGCTCTTTGATTTGTTGCGGCAATCACAAGTACGGCGTTTTCCAAATCTAAATCTTCAAACCTACGTTTTGTGTGCTGTATTAAACCATCATCCTTTAATGTATGTAACTCACCACAAATTTCTGGTGAAACCACCGTCACATTTCCCTGCGCTTTTCTTAACAACGCAACTTTGCGTGCGGCAATAGAACCACCACCAACCACTAAGCAAGGTCGGTTTTTAATTTGGATAAAAATGGGCAGGTATTGCATAGTGGCTTGTCTATATCTGCTGAAATGACTTCTTATATACTAATACTAGTAAATCGGAAAAAAAGAATGCTCATTGCTAGTAAAAAATATACTTCACTATTTTTTTATGGATTCAACAATTCGTCAAGTTTGCCACTTTGGTTTAATGCGGTTAAATCATCAAAACCACCAACATGAAAGTCATCAATAAAAATTTGTGGAACCGTGCGCCGCCCAGTGATTTCCATCATGTGATCAAACTTAGACTGATCTTCATCAACCTTAATCAATTCGTAGTTCGCTTTTTTACTTTGGAATAAACGTTCGGCTGCGGTACAGTAACCGCAAAAACGTCCGCTATAAATAATAACTTTTGCCTGAGACATCGACTATAGACCTTCAATTACGTTTTTCAGCATGCCTTGTACCTGTGATGCAACGGCACCTAGCGTTTCATTTTGAATAGCCATCATTGACGCCATTGGATCAACAGCCACTACCTCCACTTTGCCATCATCAGTTTCCTGCACGATGACATTACACGGTAACATAGTGCCGATTTTATTTTCTGCCAACAAAGCCTGATGTGCAAATTTTGGGTTGCACGCACCTAAAATTGTGTAACGTTGAAAATCAACATCAATTTTCTTTTTTAATGTCGCACTTACATCAATGGTAGTCAACACACCAAAACCAGCATCAGCAAGGTGTTTAGTTACGCGCTCAATGGCGTCATCAAAACTGTCATCAACAATTTTAGAAAAATAATAGCTCATAGGTAAAACCTCAGTTTTATACAATCAGAAATATGGCTTGGCATTATAAACGATTGCTGATATAGATGAAATCTAAATACTGGACAGGCTTTTAAACGCCATCTTCTAGCGGCGGTGGTGCAACGCGCAGGACTTCTTCAACTGTAGTCTCACCTTTTGCGACTTTATTGGCACCACTCAATCGCAATGGCTGCAGACCATCTTTAATTGCTGCACGGCGTAACTCATGAATATCAGTATCTCTGGTTATCATCAACCGTGTCTTATTTGAAAATTTGAACATTTCATAAATGCCTTTACGTCCCTGATAACCAGTATCGCGGCACTCCAAACAACCAACAGGCTCATAAATCTGCTTAGGTTTTGGTGCTTTCCATGGATGCACCAGCTCATGCCATGCCTCGTCGCTAATTTCTGTTGCATGTTTGCAATGCGGGCACAAAGTTCGCACCAAACGCTGCGCCATAATGCCGAGCACGGAAGATTGAATTAAATACGGCGGCACACCAATATCTAACATCCGCGTTACCGCTGACGGCGCATCATTAGTGTGTAATGTTGAAAGCACGAGGTGACCAGTTAATGCGGCTTGAATTGCAATATTCCCAGTTTCTTTGTCACGAATCTCACCAATCATAATGATGTCGGGATCCTGTCGTAATAAGGTGCGTACGCCACTGGCAAAATCCAGTTCAATATTTTTCTGTACCTGCATTTGATTAAACGCTGGCTCAACTAATTCAATCGGGTCTTCGATACTGCAAACATTTACTTCGGGTTTAGCCAGCAATTTTAATGTTGAGTACAAGGTTGTTGTTTTGCCTGAGCCGGTTGGGCCAGTCACTAAAATAATACCGTGTGGCTGTGAGATCATTGAATCCCAAATGTCATTATCTTTTTTACTGAAACCTAACTGCCGGAAATTTTTCACCAGTACTTCTGGGTCAAAAATACGCATCACCAGTTTTTCGCCAAACGCAGTAGGCATGGTTGATAGACGCAGTTCAATTTCTCGTCCATCTTCAGTACGGGTTTTTAATCGACCATCTTGCGGACGGCGCTTTTCAGCAACGTCCATGCGACCGATAATTTTAATACGACTGGTTACGGCTTTCATTACCGCAACCGGGATTTGGTAGACCTCCTGCATTACACCATCAATACGAAAACGTACTGGGCACATTTCTCTGCGCGGTTCTAAATGAATATCACTGGCACGCTGATCAAAAGCGTATTGCAGCAACCAATCCACAATATTTACTACGTGCTGATCGTTGGCATCCAACTTTCCGCTACGACCTAGCTCCATTAATTGTTCAAGGTTCTGAATATTGCCGCCACCCGTATCCGATGATGTACGCGCGCCGTGAACCGATTTTGCGATGGTGTAAAACTCGAGCAAAAGACGACGAATATCGTCCGGGTTGGCAATGACTAACTTGAATTTTTTATTATGAATGCGCGACAGTTCAGGTTCCCAGTCACGTTCAAACGGTTGTGCAGTTGCAACAGTTATCGTTGTGTCATCAACTTTTATCGGCAATACATTATATCTAGCAGCATATGCGTAAGACATAACTTCGGTGACTTCTGCCACTTCAATCTTTAATGGATCAATACGTACAAAAGGCATTTCAACACGATTAGCAAACCACTGCGTTAAAACGTCCAGCGTCAATGGTTGCTGTGTTTCAGAATTTATCCAGTTTCGATCAGCAATAATTTCCAGTGGGTTTTTTTTCTTGTAAGCCGCGCCCACCGCAAGTGTGCGTAGCATCTGCGCGTTTTCAACATCGACCATGGTATCTTCTTCAAGCCATTTTAAAATGTCATGAACCTCAAGATGCTGGTTATGTTTTATATTACTGTCAAACACGGCACTCATTTTCTTAACATACTCACTTTGCTTTTACTTAGTTGTACTGAATTGTGTTGACCAAATTTCAAAATCGTTTTTTTGATTGTCTTGCAGATAAGGCATAGATAAATCTATTACTTTAATAGTAGACACTTTTGCGTGTTTCGGTCCAATTTTTAGCCATTTAATTAATGACTGAACAGCTACGTCGTCACCTGTCACTATCACTTCGACCAGCCCATCCTGTACATATGCGCACCGGCTCCTGCCTCCTTGCGTTATACGACCGCCACGGATGGTGGAAGTGCAGATTTTGCCGGGAGCAAAAATCTGCCGGCCCATCCATGGGCGTATACGCACCGGCTCCTGCCTCTTTGCGTTATACGACCGCCACGGATGGTGGAAGTGCAGATTTTGCCGGGAGCAAAAATCTGCCGGCCCATCCATGGGCGTATACGCACCGGCTCCTGCCTCTTTGCGTTATACGGCCCATCCATGGGCGTAAAAAAAGACCCGCAAGCGGGTCTTTTAACATCAGTTTCAAAAAACAACTGATTGTGGCTAATACAAAATTACTGAGCCTGTTTTATTTTACTTGTTCAGATAATCGCGATCTGATTGTTCAGTATCGCCTACTGACCATGCACCACGTGTTTTTGCGTGATTTACCGCAGCATCAATTTCAGAAGCTGAAGCATTTTGGTCTATATCCAGAACTTGTCCCGGTGTAATTAAATCAGCATCTTTGATTTTATTGCGGTTTGTTTTGTAAATTAATGGCCACTGGTAAGGATCAGCATAAACTTCATCTTTGCCAGAGATATTCCAAAGGTTGTCACCACGAACGACTGAATAACTGCTTACACGACCTGCAGTAGCACCTGCACCGCGAGAACTTGCATTCGCTGCACTTGCAGCGGCAGCGTTTTCATTCAGGAATTTTTTGTTTTCAGTATCGGCTTGCGCAATTGCTGTTGTTGCTTGTGCTTTCGCCTTGTTAGCAAGCTTAAGTGCGCCTGCTTCATCACCAGCGGCAAGTTTTTCTTCCGCTTTTTTAATTACTTTACCAGTGTCGCGCCATTCATAGTTAACAGCTTTGGCTTCAGCATTTGCAGCTTTTGCATCAGCAATGGCTTGTTCAGCTGATGATGATTCAGCAACTTCATCAGTTGAAGCACAGCCTGTAATCAGGCCTAAACTTAAAAGGGCTACGCTAAATAGACGGGCAGATGTACGCATGGTCATAATGTCTCCAAATTGAGTGTTTGTTATTGGTTATTGTTATTGTGAAGGATTATAGACCTAAAAAAATAACAATGTAAGCTTTTAGTGTCAAGCATTCTTTTAAATAGTTTTCTACCAAAGCGGTCAAATTCCGATAAAATCCAATAAGATTACCCGCCAATACAGCAAGCCAGTACGATAGGAGATAATTTTAGTGAACAAAAATGTCAAAATCTTCCACAATTCAAAGTGCAGTAAGTGCCGCCTGACAATGGATATTCTCAATGACAAGGGCATTAATACGACGGTTGTAGAGTATCTCAATACACCACCGAGCAGAGCTGAACTAACTGAAATACTCGCCCTGTTAGCTCTCGAGCCACGTGATTTAATGCGCAAACATGAAACGCCGTACAAAGAAAATAATTTGGACAACCCAAGTTTAAGCCGCGACCAGTTAATTCAGGCAATGCTCGACAACCCTGTTTTAATTGAACGCCCCATTATCATCAATGGCAACAAAGCCACTATTGGTCGCCCCCCGGAAAAAGTGCTGGAAATATTATAATGACACAAACAGTAACAAAAGAAATATTGGTTTTGTATTACAGCCCCGGCGGTACTACGGCTGAAATGGCAAACATCATTGCCCGTGGCGTAGAAGACGTTGAGAATATGCAGGCACGCATTCGCACCGTAGCCAACGTATCGCCAGCAACGGAGCAAACAAAACCAGAAATACCAGAGACTGGTTCTTTATACGCAACCATTGATGACCTTATTGAATGTGACGGTTTAATTCTTGGCTGCCCCACGCATTTTGGTAACATGCCAGCGGCGATGAAATATTTCATCGACAGCACCAGCGCATTATGGATGGGCGGAAAACTTGCGGGCAAACCCGCAGCGGTTTTTTCTGCCAGTACCAGTTTACATGGCGGCCAGGAAAGCACTTTACTCACGATGATGCTGCCACTACTGCACCACGGCATGTTGATTGTTGGTCTGCCTTATACCGAAACCGAACTGTTCCAAACAAAAACTGGCGGCACACCTTATGGCGCAACACGATTAACCAGCGACCTCGATGACACTTTACTCAGTGATGACGAACGAAAGCTTTGCCTTGCCATTGGCAAACGTGTTGCCAACACTGCTAAAAAACTTCTTTAGGCATTTTTACGCATGACGCAAAATTCTGATAAATTAAAAACCTGCATAAAACTTGGTCGCTGGCTAACATTGCTCGGCTACTTCTCACTTTTATTTGGTTTATTCGCTTGGCACTTATTAATCGAACCACCGGCAAAACATCTCATATCCATTATCATTTTATTACAGCTTGGGCCGCTAATGTTTCCACTTATGGGTTTGCTAAATGGCAAGTTGTACACACACGCCTGGTCAATGTATGTAGCAATTTTTTATTTTATTATTGGCGTATGGTATGCCGGTAGTAGCGAAGATTTAAAAATTGGGCTTTTTGTTATCTTTACCAGCCTGACATTCTTTTTAGGGACTGTGCTTTATACACGGTTTATGGGGAAGCAAATGAGTGCGGAAAATTCTGCTGATTAATTTTTGATGTTTTTCTGTTTTCGCTTTTTTCTTTTTACAGTATTTAACTTAGGTGGTTTAATTAACCTTTCCGCTTGCTACGCTCACAGCGTTAACGCGTACGTACGCATCCCTACCCAAACACCGACTTAATCAAAGGAATCGTCAACTTCCGCTGCATTGCCATCGATGCTTTATCCAACACCGCTAAACGTTCAAACAAACCAAACATGTCGCGTGGGTAGCGCTGCATTAAATAGTCCGCCACATTTTCAGGAAGTGCCAACCCATTTTGTTTCGCTCGAAAAGATAAGGCTTGATATTTTTCTTTATCCGAAAGATTTTGCAATTGAAACACCGGCCCCCAGGATAAACGTGAACGCAAATCGGGTAATTTAACAAAGGCTTCTTCAGGCGGATGAGCAGATGTCATCATTAAACCACCACCTGTTTCACGCACACGGTTAATCAAATTAAATAGCGCTATTTCCCAGTCTTTACCGACCAGCCAAGTTTCAATGTCGTCCAGACATATCAAATCAACTTGCTCTAAACCATCGAACATATCCGTCGTTTGACCAGCAACTTCTGCCCGTGTCAAATAACAAACTGTTTGCTGATTTTTTGCTGCCAGATTACAACTTGCCTGTAGCAAATGGCTTTTTCCTAAACCGGACTCACCCCAAAAATATAATTGTTTTTCACCTTGATCAACAGCCTGGTTAGCGGCCTGGTTATCAGCCTGGTTAGAAGTTATTTTTTTTGCTAAGCCTACAGCGACAATATTATTACCGGCGATAAAACTATCAAAGGTAAATAATTCACCGGCTTCAAAACTTAAAGGGAGTTGCGGATGATTTAATGCAGACATTTTTCAAAACGTTAGTTATTGAGCTTATAATGATAAATTGGTAATTGCGGAGTTACGTCCTCCGGCAATGGGTTCACTGCATTATTAGCCGTATTATCTTTAGCCGTAGCCGTAGTATTATCTATTTTTTTAGTTATCGCTGAACTCTCCACAGCTAAATCATTCACAACCCGCTGATTTTTTTCTGCTGAAACTTGTGCAGGCTTTTGCTTTTTTGTCGGTTCAACATATATTGGCTCAACATAAGTCAGTTCCGCATCATTTTTAACCAAGTTTAAAAAATCTTCTTCGCTGCTTCGTAACACTACTTCAAAAATAGCGCTCTGGTCATCAACCTTTAATGGTTTCACCGTTACTACAGCACTTAAACCTTGCAGATAATTTTCAAGTTTTCGATATTTTTTAATGGAGTTTACTGCCTGAATTTCTAGCTGCGCCGTGATCAGTTGCTGGTTTTTGCCTACACCATGAATCGCAAAAACAACGCCCATTGCATCCGCGGCGCGGTCAACGGCTTTGCTAATCAGCGAATTATAATCAGCATCTTCTATGCTCCAAAGCTTATCACCACTCACCATTAGCAAGCTCCAACTACTTTGCCATTTTTTGCCATTCCAGATTAGACTGCCAGTTAGTGCTGGACCACGGCTGTATCTTTTTGATGCGGCAATAATAGGGTCTTTAAAACCACCACGAATATCCGCCACCTTTATAATTTTTTTATCTTTAGAATCATACAAAGGCCATCGTTCTGAAATACCACGTCGTTGCAACGCAGTATCAGCCGCCGCTTTTATTACTGACTGGTCTGTCGACTTTAATACATACTCATTTTTACCATCACGAATCGCCAGCCAGATAACGACATCTGCACGGTGTTCTCCCCACACAGGGAAAGCATTGTCACGCAAGTATTTTTCCATAGAACGGCCATCATATTGAATCTTTAAAAGATGACTTAAAACCATACCTTTATCATCGAGAACAGGATTCTCAACAGGTTCATAACTATACTGCTTAACATAACGGCTCGCTGGTGGACGCTTTAGTTTATCCATCACGATGCTATCGCCCGAAATTCGAACAAACACTTCATCTAATCCATTTTTTAATGCACCCCAACGGGTGTTGGCCGACTCGTTTTTCACCAGTACATCAACGTTATATAATGCCGTAGCATTACCAGCAATCACCTGATTAAAAGCAAACAACGCATAGATAATAAAAAATATTTTCACTTTAAGTTGAAAGAGTTGAGGCATAGATATAGGCATAAATATTAAAAATGGATGTGAGATATATACAGAAAATTTGTGCAAATTTCGACTGACAAAAGTGTACAATAACACATCTTTTCACGATGAGAGCTTTGCACGGCGTAGATTTTTCGTCATGGCAAGGCAAAGATGACCGAAAAAACGCAGCTTACACAAATGTAAGTGAGTATTTTGAGGTTGCCTTTAACGCCGCCATGGCAGAAAAGATGCTTCGTGCAAAGCTCTCACTTATACCAAAAACTGCTTTTAACGACCTCTAGTATTCATGCCTGCTAATCAATCAAAACCTCTAAGTTACCGCGATGCGGGTGTCAATATTGATGCTGGCAACAAGTTTGTCGAAAAAATAAAATCCAGTGTCGCTAGCACAAATCGTCCCGGTGTTATGGGTAGCCTTGGCGGTTTTGGTGGTCTGTTCGAGCTGCCCGAAAATTATAAACAACCGGTGCTGGTTTCTGGTACTGATGGTGTTGGCACCAAACTAAAACTGGCAATTGATTTAAATAAACACAATACCATCGGCATTGATTTAGTCGCAATGTGCGTCAACGATATTTTAGTTCTCGGAGCCGAACCGCTATATTTTCTCGACTACTATGCAACAGGTGAGTTAAACACAGGTATTGCTGCCAGTGTTGTTGAAGGCATTGCCGAAGGTTGTCGTCAGTCCAACGCTGCACTTATCGGTGGTGAAACAGCGGAGATGCCAGGCATGTATAACAAGGGTGATTACGACCTTGCAGGTTTCTGTGTTGGCGTGGTTGAAAAACAAAAAATAATCGATGGCTCAAAAATAAAATCCGGTGACGCAATGATTGCAATTGCTTCAAGCGGCCCACACTCAAATGGCTACTCCCTGGTACGGAAAATTATCGAAGTCAGTGGTGCAAACATCAATACCTCGTTTGGCGAAGACGAACAAACACTCGGTGACACCCTGCTTGCACCCACAAAAATTTACGTCAAAGCTATTCACCAGTTACTGGAAAACTTTGATATCCACGCCATGGCACATATTACTGGTGGTGGTCTATTAGAAAATATTCCGCGGGTTTTACCCGACAATATGCAGGCGATTGTTGATACAAAAAGCTGGCAACTACCCAAAGTTTTTCAATGGTTGAAAAATAATGGCAATGTTGAAATCAATGAAATGTACCGTACCTTTAACTGTGGTGTTGGTATGGTACTGATTGTTGATGCTGACGATGCTGCTGCAATCATTTCAATGCTTAAGCAAAATGGTGACACAGCATGGCAACTTGGCGGCATTGAATCTGGTGATAAAAATCAAGTTATTTTTAAATAACTACTGCCTGCATTTGCATTAGCCGCAAGACTAACCGTGAAAAAAACTTCACTTGTCGTGCTTATCTCTGGTGATGGCAGCAACTTGCAAGCCATTATCAATGCCATAAAAAATAACGAGATTAATGCCGAGATAAAAACCGTTATCAGCAATCAGGTAAACGCCATTGGTTTAGAACGTGCACATAGAGAGAAAATTAAAACACGCGTTGTTAATCATAAACGATTCTCCAGCAGGGAATTATTTGACCAGGCGCTTATTAAAATTATTGACCCATTAAAACCTGATCTGGTAATACTTGCTGGTTTTATGCGAATTTTAAGCGATCATTTTATCGACCACTATTCACATCGCTTAATTAACATTCATCCATCGTTGTTACCGAAGTATAAGGGCTTAAACACACATCAGCGAGTTATTGATAACCGTGACGTAATACATGGCGCTAGCGTACATTTTGTTAATCACGAACTTGATAGCGGACAAATTATTTTACAAGCAGAAATTCCAGTTCACACAACAGACAACGCAAAAACATTAGCGGTCCGTGTGTTAAAGGAAGAACACAAAATATATCCGCTGGTCATAAAAATGCACGATGAAGGTCGTTTAACTTTTGATAAAAATCAGTTACATTTTGACAACAAACCTTTAACAAAACCGTTGCGTTGGGAAAATAACCAGCTGCGCCTATAACTCATTGCGGCAAACAACATGATGACTACAAGAACAAACCGACCTTTTTTTCTATTACTGCTGTTTCTTATATCTACCACTTTTTTTTCAGGCTTTCTTTCAGACTTTCTTTCAGGCGATGCACATGCTGACACACATGCACTACCTGAATTTACCGCAAAATACGCCATTCAAAAATTTGGTATTAAATTAGCTGAAACACATTACCAACTAAGTTATACCAACACTGGATATAAATTTTCTCAAAACACAAAATTACATGGTGTCGCCCGCATGTTGAGGCGAGACACTGTTTCAGCCGTTAGTTATATTGATAAAATAAGCGGCAACTTATTGCTCACTAAACATAATTACAAACAAACCGGCAGAGAAAAAAACAAAGATGAAGACTTCGATATATCATGGAATACACGTAAAAATATATTACATGGGAAAATAACGGGTATTGTCAGAAACAAAAATATCTCTCTTCGTACCAACTCAGAGATATGGGAAGCGCTTTCCTTCCAAATCCCACTAATGATTGAAGCCAATGAAACCATAAAAGAATACACGTACAAAGCCATACTCAAAGGTGAAATCAACAATTATAATTTTGTTTTAACTGACAGTAAAAAAATAACATTTGCAGATAAAGAATATAAAGCACTACAACTAATACGCAAAGACCCAGAACGAGATCGACAGTTACATATTTGGCTAATCCCCGCGTTATATAACATACCTGTCATCATTGAAAACTACCGTGATGGCAAAGAGCATTCACGCGCACAGCTTGAAAGCGTCAATTTTAATCATGAAAAACTTTATGACGACACGGATAACGATGATGACTTCTAACACTAACGACTGGGATAAAAGCAATAACAAAAAACCTTTATACGATGGTCCAAGTAAATCGCAGTTAAAACGTGACAGCCAACATATGATTAATGTCGGTGAGAAAATATTACAATTATCGCGCGAAGACATACGCTCATTAGGTTTGCCCGATGAACTCGATGATGCTATTTCCACTGCACTAAAAATAAAATCTCACAGCGGTTTAAAAAGGCAGCGTTTATACATCGGAAAATTATTGCGCGCTATCGATAGCGAAGCAATAGAAAACAAGTTAAGAAAAATACAACATCGCCACGACACCAACACCGCACATTTTAAACGCCTGGAAAAATGGCGTGATAACTTAATTGATAATGACAAAAACACACTAAATGACATTATCTCACACTATCCAAACATCGACCGCCAGCACATCAACCAACTGATTCGCATTGCATGCCATGAAAAGCTAAAAAACAAACCACCTGCTGCATCTCGAAAATTGTTTAAATACCTACGAGAACTGGAAGATGATAGAAACCAATGAATAGTGAATAGTGAATAGTGAATTTTAAAACTAACAGCCCGTTAAATCATCCATTTTTGTTTGTACTTTTAACTATTCACTTTTAACTATTCACTGCTTTTCTAGTCCATACGGTTTTTGGTGGTACTGGAAATAGGTGTTCGGTAACGATAAACAACCCAGTAAGTTGATAACACAAAGGTGATGATAACCACCATCTGTATTAAGTAGGATGCACGCAGGTCGATTAAACCAATCGCTAATGCGCTGTAAGAAACCAATAATGAAAACTCACTGCCCTGACCAAGTCTTGCACCCAGTTCTGCGGAAAACTTTTTATCTTCACCAATTAGCTGAAAACCTTGTTTAAACACCAGCGGTTTCAGCACCACAAGTAATACTGCGATTACAACACCGGCAAGCAATACTTGTTGCGTTACTAGAAAATTAAATTGTGCACCAATAGAAAAGAAAAACAAAATCAGAAAAAAATCTCGTAGCGGTTTTAATTGCTCAGCAATAACCATCGACACTGGGGACGATGCAAAAGCAACACCAGCAATAAAAGCACCCATTTCATAAGACAAGCCAATAATTTGCGCAACACCTGCACCTAACATTCCCCAGCCCAGTGCTAACAGAAAAGTATATTCCTGAATAATGTCAAAGCGCATGAAAAGTTTATCGACCACATACTTCACCAAAATATAAGCAACAACCGCAAGTACTATCAATTTAATAAACAGCATGGCGATCGAAAACGTGACGTTTTCACTTTGTCCACCTGTCAACATAATAATTAATAAAATAGCAATAACGTCTTGCATCAACAAAACACTGGTCATCATTTCACCGGTATGTTTATGATGTAACGCGGTGGTCGGAATTAGTTTGAGGCTGATAATAGTACTGGAGAACATCAGTGCCGCGCCAATGATAATACTTTCGACAAACCCAAAACCAAAAGCGATTGCAGCAGCTGCAGTCACGACTAAAAACACTAAACTAGTTAATAATGTAACCACCGCTGTTTTGCTAAACAGGTGATATAAACGAGCGGGTTTTAAGTTAATGCCAAGAAGATATAAAAGTAATATCACGCCAATGTGTGATATTTTCTCAATGTGTTCTGGTTCTTTAATTAAACCTAGTCCCCACGGACCCGCAGCGATACCAAAGCCAATATAAGCCAAGATAACAGGCTGTTTGAGGTATAAAAAAACGGTGGCAAAAAACGCCGCGCCAGCGTATATCAAAACAAATTCTAAAATTATATTTTGATACCCCATCACCCAACCAACCAGTTAACCTGAATATTTATTGTAAAATTATTTCGATAAGAGCTTTGTAGAAAAAGCACATTGAAAGCGTTTGTGCTCAAGTGCAGGGAACATTTTCCGTGTATGTTCCAATTTTGTTCTGTCAATCTCTGTGACAACAACACCCGTACCGTGGGGCAGACGATTTAATATTTGTCCCCAGGGATCAACAATCATGCTATCACCATGTGTCTCACGGCCGTTGACATGGTAACCGCCTTGCCCCGCAGCAATCATAAACGAAAGGTTTTCGATAGCACGTGATCGTAGCAAAGACTCCCAATGCACTCTGCCGGTAAGGCTGGTAAACGCTGAAGGAATGGCACAAATTTCCATGCCTTGTTCAATCATGGCGCAAAAAAATTCGGGAAAACGCAGGTCATAACACACGGCAAGACCCAATCGACCAAACGGTGTATCAACCACTGCAATATTGTTGCCTGCGGAAAGTGTTTCTGACTCTATATAACTTTCATTACTGGCTTCAATCGTTACATCGAATAAATGAATTTTATCGTAACGAGTAACCACTTCACCCTGGGAATTAATCAGCAAACAAGCGGCAAAAACTTTCCCAGACTCTTCCGATTGAATAGGGATGGTGCCACCGGCTAGCCAGATATTATATTTTACAGCTACTTCCTTTAGATAGTCCTGTAACAAACCACTACCAAATTTTTCTGCGATTTTCACTTTGTCGCTTTCATCCATTCCCATAATGGCAAAATTTTCTGGCAGCACAATCAGTTCCGCTTCTTGCTGAACCGCGATTTTTATCAATTTTTCAGCTTCAGCCAGATTTGCCTTTACATTCGGTCCAGACGCCATCTGTATTGCTGCAACTTTACTCACTAATCCATCTCCCGCTTTTAATATTTGGTTTATTCAATTCTGATTTATTCAATAATGTTGAATTTAATCACATCGCCAGTACCACTGCTCGGTGTTATGATCATATTTTTTGGTGGAATACCCAAAGAAACTAACCAGTCAGTTAGCTCCTGCACCCATAATTCACCATCTTCACCACCGGGGTACTGTATTTCAATTTTTTTATTTTTTTTAGATAGCCATGTTTTAATCACTTTGTTTAACACTGGCAGCGATAATATTGTTTCACCACTTCGTGCCAGCTCCCATTGTTCTGCGCGCAATTGCCAGGCATTGCTTGTCTTTCCTGATGATTTTCCTGAGTGCTTTTCTGGCTGCTTTTCTGGCTGCTTTTCTGGCTGCTTTTCTGGTCGTTTTTTTGGCAACTTGCCAACCGCTGCTTTCTGTACAGGTACCGCAGGCTGTGCAGTGATACTGTCAGCAGTAGAATTTTCAGTGTTCGTTTCGCCGTGTGTGATAGTTACAGACAAAAACAAAACAAACAAAAAAAATAGCTGACGAGCAAACATTGTACCGTTATTCATGGTTAAAAGTCTTCGTCATCTGCATCGTCCTCATTTCGCTCAACAATTTTTTCAATGACTGGTTTATCCCAGGTACCGGTAATCGAATACACATTATGCCCGATAACACCAAGATCAAATACGTTTTGAATCAGCGCCAAACCTGCGCCAATAACAACACCACCTAGTAACGTAGCGCCTGCAAAGGTTAAGGTATCCGTATGTGGTTTTACCCGCATTAACAAACCATAATCATGCTTTACCATACCTATACTACCAAACATATTGATATCTGCTGCGGGTGCGGAAACATCAAAATTTCGCAGTGAACCATCACCATTCACAAATTCAAACTCGCCTTTTATAGAATCAAACGAAAAGCCTTTACGCGTAACATCATCAAAATCAAAAGCCAGTCGATTTGCTAATTTAAAGATATTCAACATGCCCAGTAAGCGCCCTCCTGTACCGGGATCCACTTCAAGAATTTCACCATCAGTCATCTCAAATGAAGTTTTCCCTTTCATATTTGCCCACGATAAACCGTATGGCTCTGCCGGCCATTTTGAATCAAACGAAGCCTCATAACCACAACGATCAAGGCTTCGTTGATAACCAAGACCAACCAGCGTTTCACCACAGTTATGGCTGGAAATATTTCCGTTCATCACTGTTTCGTGCGAGCCATTCCATGACGTTAACCAGGTGCCACGTGCATCAAAACTCATTGCAGGCCCTTTTAATGTAAAGCTATTGATTAGCATACCGTGTTTATGCCAATCCGCTTCTACTTTTACATCGGTGAAAGTCCAGTTATCCCATAACACTTTCCCCACTTTCCAGCGCAGTGGTGGAAAATCTGATGGTATTAACGGTTTAGAATTTTTTTTGTTTTCGCTAACAAATAAAGCATGCATATCTATTTCGTCAAGATCAAGTTTTAGTTGCGTATCTTTACCCAAACCTTCAGTAAATTCTCCTTTGCCTGTTATATATGTCGACTTAATATCAAAGCGCCACAATTCATCGTCATTACGTGTAGCAAATAAATCCATCACGATGTTTTTATCTTGCTGATCGGTTTTATCATTAGCGTTTATTTTATCGTCAGTGATTTTTGCATTTACCTGCAAACCATTACCATCTAATATATTTATATCTGCAGAAAATTGCAGTTTTTTAGAACCGATTTTTGATACCTTATCTGAAATACCAATGCTTGTACCATCCAGATAAGAATTAGCTTTGATATGCACTAAATAGTTTTTAGGGTCATAAGGCATTTCAATATCCATTGACCATGCAGAACTTCCAGTCAACCAGTTTTTCGGTACCCAGTCATATCGTTGCAATAAATAATCAATACCAACATCACTATCAAGATGGAAAACCACCTGTGGACCAAAATCACCATTCTCAGTAAAAGCATTAATCGTTGTAGGCTGGTTATTCACTTTGGCAATTATCGAATCAGCAAAAACACTGGTTTTAGTAAAATCGACCGTGCCATTAACATCACTAATGCCATAACCCAATGCTGGGTAATAAATCTCAGTATCAATGAAAGTTAAATGGCCATCAAAAGTTACTTCAATTTCATCTTCATCAAGTGGCACTTCAAGTGTTAATGAAAGATTGTTATCACCTTTAAATTGAAACAAATGCATAGTGTCACCAAGAGTTTCATTTAGTGGACTATTCCAAATATAACGTTGAAGCTCTTCATTTTTTCCGCGAGCATCTGTTTTAAATGTCAAATGCGGCACAGTTATATCTAAAAATTCTGCACGTCCATTAAACATTTGCACATCTAATGTTTTGCCTTTGGCATTAGTCAAAACAAGTGACTGATTGTTAAATTTTAATATGCCTGAAGCATCTGTTAGTAACGGCCATTCCTCCATAAATTTCATATTTACGTCTTGTAACGGAAGCAACATCTGAAAAACACCTTCATTATTTTTATAGGGAAAATCATTCAAGTCGCCACGTAAAATAAATGTACCATTTGCCACATAACCGTCGGTTACCGCCATATCCAGCCATTCAACCAACGCTGGCGTCATTATGTCTACTGGCAGGTACTGTGTTACGTATTTCCCATACACATCATAAAAATTTGTCTGTGCATCGACAAAAATAGTATTGTCAGAAAGAATTTGTAAATCAAACCGGGAGTAAGAATTAATGTGTGCATTTTTTAGTTGTAATTGACTGCTAGCCACTTGCAAAGTATCATCGTTAAAATCGAAGGTTAAGATTCCCTGTAGTATTTCTGCAGATACCGGCTGCCGAAAAAATTTCTGCCATTCAACATCTGCATTGTCTGTTTGCAAATCGACAACCATTTGTTTATTGTTGTATTGAAAGGATGCATCAAAACCAGAAAAAGCAAAACCCTTCTCATCATCGCGCATTGAAAAATCATTTACTGATGTTTCAAGTATTAACTTATCAAGCAAGTTTTTCTCTGACATATTTTTGGGAATCTTCAGGCTGAAATTATATATATCGGCTGCTACTTGACGCGTACTTAAATATTCGTTCACTCCCTTAAGTTTTTCATTTAATTCAGGCGTTAAAAAAACGCTGGAAATTTCTTCTAAATCCGCCAATCTTAAAAAATCGGCACTCACATAATAATATTCCTTGTCGCCGCTTGCGAGAAAAGAAACTGAGCGTCCCCATTTAGCTTCTTTTTCCGTACCAAAATAAAAATCGGACACGGTCAGATTCCAGTTATCTTCTTTTTTTGCAAAACGCAAATTTGTTGTTAGGTAATCTGCCCCCCAACGCCGGGCTGTTTTATTATTTTTAACAGATAATTTTTTTGCTGTTAATTGCGCGACAAAATCCTGTACATTACTTTCTTCCAACGTGCTCCATATACTCACATCAAGCACCGTATCAATCTGGTACTCGTCTAAAAGGTTAAATTTTTTATTCCATTGTTTAACCTTAAGTTTTTTTGCTTCAACATAAATCTCGCCATCCAGTGAGTCAATTTCACCGTTTAAATCAGCAACCACAACCAGACTTTCGCCAAAATCCTCTGGCAAATTCATTGAAAATTTTATTTCGTGATTATTAAAACTATTTTCAACATCCATATTTATATCAAGCAAGCTAATATTTAATTTATCACCGGTATGATCCTGATAATAAATATTGCTGTCGTGCAATAAATAATCAGCGTTTTGCAGCATATACAAAAACTTGTCAGGTAATTCACTTGCACCTTTACTGCTAAACTTAATACCTTGAACCAGCCACTCGTTCTCAGATAATTTTTCAATTGAAATGTCTGCACCAACCAGACCAACATCTGCAACAATAAAATCGCGATGCATTATTGAGCCGATAATATCTAGCTCAACAAAGGCTTCTTTAAAATTAAATAATGGAATTTTATTTTTTTCGTCAAAAACAGAAACTTTGAGTAATTTTAATCGTGGGGAAAACCCATGGATGGCGGCATCAATTGATTCAATTTCAACAGGCAACCCTATTTGCCGGCTAATCTCAAGTTGAATTTCATTTTTATAACCCGTTGCATAAGGCAGAACAGCGCGTAATACACTAAAAACCACAGCAGCAGAAATTAGCGTCACTGCAAGGCAAATGGTAATGCATATTCTAAGGCGTAAAATCCACTGCATAACGTTTTAAAAATTCATGATTTCAAGTAATAACTGAAACAGATTTCCCAGAATAATTTTTCACTGTGGCGACATTAAAGAATAACCACATCAAACTGCTCCTGTGTAAATAATGCTTCTACCTGAAATTTAATGGGAATACCAATAAACCCTGCTAACTCCGCCAGACTGTTTGATTCTTCATCGACCAGTAAATCTACAACATCTTGTGCGGCTAACACCAATAATTCTTTGGCATCAAATTGTCGGGCTTCGCGTAAAATTTCTCTGAATATTTCATAACACACAGTCTCTGCTGTTTTTACTGTGCCGCGACCTTCACAGGTTGGGCAGGTGCCACACAGAACATGCTCCAGACTTTCGCGTGTTCGCTTGCGTGTCATTTCAACTAAACCTAATGACGACACTGTACTGATAGATGTGCGCGCGTGATCTTTTTCCAACGCTTTTTCCAGCGCACGCATTACCTGACGTTTATGTTCAGACTCTGTCATATCAATAAAATCGAGAATGACAATGCCGCCGAGATTTCGCAAACGCAATTGCCGAGCAATGGCTTGCGCTGCTTCAAGATTGGTTTTAAAAATAGTTTCTTCAAGATTTCGGCTACCGACATAAGCACCCGTATTAACATCGACCGTGGTCATCGCTTCTGTTTGATCAATAATCAAGTAGCCGCCAGATTTGAGCTGTACTTTTCGTTCAAGGCCTTTTTGAATTTCATCTTCAACGCCGTGCAAATCAAACACTGGACGCTCACCGGGATAGTGCTCGATAAACTCAGCCACTTCTGGTACATATTTTTCTGCAAACTCAAGCATGATATTACTGGTTTCGCGAGAGTCCACGCGAATAACTTCGATGTCTTCATCAACCATATCGCGCAGCACACGCAAATATAATGGCAGATCTTTATGCACAGCATTTTTGACTTTTACATCTGACGTATTATTGATGTTTTCCCACAAGCGATTTAAATATTTTATGTCGCTGGCTATCGCTTCTTTGTCCGCCACTTCTGCGGCAGTACGCAAAATATAACCAGCGCCTTCAATACGATGTTCCTGTTCTAGCAAATTATTTTTTAAGCGCTCACGATCTTCTTCATTTTCGATACGTGATGAAATGCCAATATTATCTGCATTTGGCATAAATACGAGGTAACGTGATGGAATGGTAATGTTTGTGGTTAAACGCGCGCCTTTTGTACCAAGCTGATCTTTTAATACCTGCACCAGTATTTCCTGACCCTCTCTTAACATTTGTCCAATATGCATTGTCTCGTTATGCTTACATGATTGCATTTTATCCTTATCCGCAACATCAGAAACATGTAAAAACGCCGCCTTTTCCAGACCTATTTCCACAAAGGCCGCTTCCATTCCCGGCAATACACGCACAACTTTTCCTTTATAAACATTACCCACCAAACCACGGCTTCGACTGCGCTCAATATACAGATCATGCAACATGCCATTTTCTAAAATAGCAACACGCGTTTCCTGCGGCGTAATGTTAATTAAAATTTCTTTACTCATAATTTTTATTTTGAGCGCTTTGCACGATGATAAGGATGATTATTTATAATGCTCCACGCACGATAAATTTGTTCCAGCAAAATAACTCGCACCAATGGATGCGGAAAGGTTAATGCGGACAGTGATAATTTTGATGACGCTTTTGATAACAATTCATCTGACACACCATCCGGCCCGCCAATAACAATCGATATATCCTGTCCTTGTTGCAACCATGTTCCTAACATGTCGGAAAAATTTTCTGTACTCACTGATTTCCCCAAAACATCCAGCACAACAAGTAAAGAATCTTTTGGTACCGCGACAAGAATTTTTCTGCTTTCATCACGAATAATTCTTGGAATATCAGGGTTTTTCCCGCGTTTTATTAAAGGCAATAAAATAGTATTAATTTTAATTTCTGCTGGCAAACGTTTCACAAAATCGTTGCTCGCAGCATCAACCCAATCTGGCATTTTATTTCCGATGGCGATAAGGTTTATTTTCACAGCGCTAATTTACACAGCATCCTGCTCTCGCCGTTTTTCTACTGCTTCGACCGACCACAAACTTTCCAGGTCATAAAACTCACGTACCTGTCGTTGCATCACATGCACGATAACATCCCCCAAATCGACCAACACCCATTCGCCTTCAGTTTCGCCTTCAACACCTAGTGGTGTTTTACCTGCCTGCTTTGCTGCAACTGAGACACTGTTCGCAATTGATTTAACATGGCGGCTCGACGAACCAGTGGCGATAAAAATCCAATCGGTAACGGTGGTTTTGTTTTTTACATCAAGCACGGTAATGTCTTCCGCTTTCAAATCTTCAAGCGCGTCCATTGCTAGTTGCTTCAGTTCATCAATTGTCATATATAAAACCTCTTAATTTTTGATATGCTTGCGGCGGCATCCACTGACTGACTTTTTCAGTGTTGCGCATATCATCTCGAATTTTTGTTGCCGAAATATCCAGCTGCGGCACTGATTGTAGCAGGATTTGCCCTTTGCTTTTCGGCGATTCTTGCTGCTGTTTTGCTGCGATAAATCGTTTTATATCTGCCGTCATTTTTTCTGCTAAAAAAGCATAATCCTCATCACTCATATGTGCTTTTATTTCGCTTTGTTCAAACCCTGGTCGAGTGGTAACAACTAAGTCACACAAATCAAAAACCGCTCGCCACTCAAACCAGGATGTCATACCAAAAAACACATCCATGCCGATAATCAAACACAATTTTTCATCGGGAAAATCTAGCTGTAGCGATTTTAGAGTATCAACCATGTACGATGGCCCATCGCGATTCAGTTCCCGCTCATCAATCAATACATCGGGATATTCATCTAACGCACAGTGCAATATAGCCAAACGTTGCTCAATGCCAAGCCAGGGTGTTTCGCGGTGCGGCGGAATGCGATTTGGAATAAACCGCAACTGGGTTAAATTTAAAGCCTGCTTTACGCTAAGCGCGGGTTTGATGTGACCGTAGTGAACGGGGTCGAATGTACCACCGAAAATGCCAATCATTGACGAATTTGCCCGTCTCCCAGTACAACATATTTCATGCTCGTAAGTCCGTCCAACCCAACCGGCCCACGCGCATGCAACTTGTCCGTACTGATACCAATTTCCGCACCCAGGCCATATTCAAAACCGTCGGCAAATCGTGTTGAAGCATTGACCATGACCGAACTGGAATCCACTTCACGCAGAAACTGACGTGATTTTGTGTAGTTTTCGGTGACAATCGATTCGGTGTGCTGTGAGCTGTACTGATTAATGTGCTCAATTGCTGCATTAATATTCTTCACAATTTTGATGGATAATACAGGTGCGAGATATTCGGTTGCCCAATCTTCTTCAACGGCGGCAACTGATTCAACATTATTATTCTGCAAAATTGATTGTGTACTTTCACAGCCGCGCAATTCAACGCCTTCAGCAACATACATTTTTGCTAACTCAGGCAAAATATTATCAGCGACTGACTCTGCGAGCAATAATGTCTCCATTGTATTGCAGGTGCCGTAACGTTGCGTCTTGGAATTGAACGCCACGTTCAGTGCTTTTTCTTTGTCCGCTTCATCATCAATATAAACATGACAAATACCGTCGAGATGTTTGATCACTGGCACTTCAGATTCATTACTAATGCGCTCGATCAGGCTTTTTCCGCCGCGAGGAATTATCACATCCACCGAATCTTTCAGGCGCAATAACTCGCCCACCGCTGCGCGGTCAGTGGTTTCAATCACCTGCACCACCTCGGCAGGCAAGCCGGCAACTTCAAGACCATGTTTGATGCATTCAGCAATCGCCTGATTAGAATGAATCGCTTCCGAGCCGCCGCGCAAAATTACCGCATTGCCTGATTTAAGACACAGACCGGCAGCATCGGCGGTTACATTTGGGCGTGATTCGTAGATGATGCCAATAACACCTAATGGCACACGCATCTGCCCGACCTGTATGCCCGAGGGGCGATACGCCAAGTTGGAAATCACACCGACTGGATCTGGCAATGTGGCAATTTGACGCAAACCTTCTGTCATTGAATTGATTCTGTCGTCGGTCAATTCAAGTCGATCAAGCAGAGCTGTATCAAGACCTTTTTCTTTGCCCGCTGTCAAATCCAGTGCGTTGGCTTTTTTAAGAGCATCTGCCTGCTCAGTAATTCGATTTGCAATTTCAACAAGCGCTTTATTTTTTTGCGCTGTTGATGCTTTACCGATGGCTTTGGATGCAGCGCGCGCTGCCAAGCCTACATTGGACATGTAATCAGCAATGTCGGTGATCAGGTTTTCTAGGTTTGCATTCATAAGTAAAAATTAATTCGATGAATTTTGTGTGTCTTAATTATATCGAAAGTGGGGCGATATGGCTGATTTATTTAGGGTTAAGCCATCTTGTGCCAGTTTTTTATAACATCTTGCACCATCGTTTTGTCAATAAATTCCTGCTCCAATCGGCCTTTTTCTAATTGCAGTAATTTTTGATATAAATCAGCTTCGGCAATATTTAAATGTTGCGGGGTTTCGTTGCCCGCTGTTTGCGGCTCTACCACAGCAAGATGTTGATTATTTTCAAATGTTTCACTATCCATCAATAACGCTGTCAAATCGGGTTGCAGGTTTCTTGCGGTTGACAACATTTTTAAACCCCAGCTATCAATATCACCCCAATAAGCGATGTGACTGGATTTAAAATGAGGGTTGTTTAACCAGTTCAGATTTAATCCGGCACCTAAAATAGCAATGGTATCTTGCAATTCAGGTAGCTGGTAGTGGCACTGCTCATTTTCTACTAGCACAATGTGCGCACAGGGCAATTTAATTTTTGCTAACTCTGATGCTTTTAAACGCAGTTGTTGAAAAGGCAGCAGACCTTTTGTTAAAGGCACAACCAGCAACCAATGGTCATTATCCAGAGCCGCTCCCAGAAACGCTTCCAGACTGGTATTTTTGCTTGTATTTTTTAAGGCATTGTTAAAACGAATGTTGAGTAATTTTATTAACAGCGTACG
>UOFD01000012.1_pt1 | contig 27791 bp, 33 predicted proteins | sample 1990101 | NCBI WGS metagenome assembly UOFD01 (sample SAMEA4728526, study PRJEB27164) | hydrothermal vent metagenome | biome: marine basaltic hydrothermal vent biome; feature: marine hydrothermal vent; material: mineral | place: Pacific Ocean | collected 2011-06-14/2011-07-23 | depth 1741 m | reverse complement strand
CCTAATCATCGAGTGTACTGGTTTCTTCCTAACTGAAGAAAGCTGTCAGGCACACATCGATGCAGGCGCGAAAAAAGTTGTTCAGTCTGCACCTTCTAAAGATAGCACGCCCATGTTTGTGTACGGTGTTAACCACAACGAATACGCAGGTCAAGCAATCGTTTCAGCAGCATCTTGTACCACTAACTGTTTAGCACCTGTTGCGAAAGTTATTAACGACAAATGGGGCATCAAACGTGGCCTTATGACAACGGTTCACGCAGCAACTGCAACACAAAAAACAGTTGACGGTCCTTCTATGAAAGATTGGCGCGGTGGTCGTGGTATTTTAGAAAACATCATCCCATCTTCTACTGGTGCAGCTAAAGCAGTTGGCGTTGTACTTCCAGAACTGAACGGCAAGCTAACAGGTATGGCTTTCCGCGTACCAACTTCAGATGTATCTGTAGTTGACTTAACTGTTGAGCTTGAAAAAGAAGCAACATACGAAGAAATTTGTGCTGAGTTAAAAGCAGCAGCAACTTCAGGCGACATGAGCAAAACGCTGGGTTACACCGATGAGAAAGTAGTTTCTACAGATTTCCGCGGATGCAGTTACTCTTCTATCTTTGATTCAGAAGCAGGTATTGCATTAGACGGTACTTTTGTGAAACTGGTTTCATGGTATGACAATGAGTACGGTTACACCTGTAACATGCTCCGTTTCGTAGAGCACGTGTCTAAGTAAGGATCTTTTGTCCGCTGGCGGCGTTGCGGCTCAAATTTAAAATACTCACGCACTTCGTGTGCGCTCCGTTTTTAAATTTAATCCGCGCCTTGCCAGCGAACAAAATCTCCTCACTTATACAGTGTAGATGTAAAGCTCAGCCCGATTATGTAATCGGGCTGGTGTTTTTATATAAGAATTAAGGTTTTGTTTTTATTTGCGTATTTTGCGTTTTTCGCGGATAAAAATTAAGTTTTTGGTTTTAGCGGAACAGTATTGTTTGTTAAGCGTTGCTAAGTTTTTAACAAACTGTATTTAGCATTTTTAATATTAAGTAAAAATTTTTTGGAGTTTTAATCATGGCATTCATCAAGCTGACAGATTTAGATTTAGCCGGTAAGCGCGTTTTAATTCGTGCTGACCTTAACGTGCCTGTTAAAAATGGCAAGGTAACATCGGATGCACGGATTACTGCATCGATGCCGACTGTTGAGCACTGCATGAAAGCCGGTGCTTCGGTGATGGTAATGTCGCACCGCGGTCGTCCTGAAGAAGGCAAGGTGGATGATGAAAATTCAATGGCGCCGATTGCGGCTGTTATGTCTGAGAAATTAGGCAAAGACATTAAGTTGGTTAAAGACTATTTAGATAACGCGCCAAATGTTGCTGCGGGTGAATGTGTTTTATTAGAAAATGTTCGCTTTAATGCGGGTGAGAAAAAAGACGACGAAACTTTATCTAAAAAATACGCTGCTTTATGTGATGTGTTTGTAATGGACGCATTTGGTACTGCGCATCGCGCGCAAGCGTCAACACATGGTGCGGGCAAGTTTGCAGCAACAGCGTGTGCGGGCATATTGCTTTCTAGCGAATTAGACTGCCTTGCTAAAGCACTGGCAGAACCTGCACGTCCAATGGTAGCAATTGTTGGCGGTTCAAAGGTTTCAACGAAGTTAACAGTATTAGAATCGTTATCTGAAAAAGTTGATCAGCTCGTTGTTGGCGGCGGTATCGCAAATACTTTCTTGAAAGCGATGGGTCACAATGTTGGTAAATCTTTATGTGAAGATGACCTGGTTGATACTGCAAAAGCATTGATCGAAAAAATGAGTGCACGTGGCGCGAGTATTCCAATTGCAACTGATGTTGTTTGTGCAAAAGAATTTGCAGAAGACGCTGAAGCCACATTAAAGAATGCAGACGAAGTACTGGACGATGACATGATTTTTGACATTGGTCCCGAGTCTGCAAAAGAACTATCTGACATTATCTCAAAAGCGGGCACAATTATTTGGAACGGGCCCGTTGGTGTCTTCGAGTTTGATCAGTTCGGTGGTGGTACAAAAACCGTTTCAATGGCGATTGCTAATTCACCTGGTTTTAGTTTGGCTGGTGGCGGCGACACGATTGCCGCAATTCAAAAATATGATATTTACGACAAAGTCACTTATATCTCAACAGCAGGCGGTGCCTTCTTAGAATATTTAGAAGGTAAAACTTTACCGGCGGTTGCAATGTTAGAAGAAGCAGCGAATAAATAAAGTCTTCAGATAATTGTTTGGCTTAATAAGAAAAATAAAGAGTGTAAATAAAACTTAATGCGTAGAACGAAAATTGTTGCAACCTTGGGCCCTGGCTCAAGTTCATCCGAAGTTATTCTTGAAATGATCCGAGCGGGTGTTGATGTCTTTCGTTTAAATTTTTCGCATGGTTCTCACGAAGAACAAAAACACCGTGTTGATGTAATTCGTGAATGCAGTGAAAGCTCGGGGCGTATCGTTGGCATACTTGCCGATTTGCAAGGACCTAAAATTCGCACGCATAAATTTAAAGATGGCATCGTGCAGCTTATTCGCGGCGAGACATTTATTTTAGATGCGGCTTTAGGCAAAAACGAAGGTACGCAAGAACGTGTTGGACTTGCTTATAAAGATTTACCGAAAGATGTTAAAGCTGGCGATATACTTTTGCTTGATGATGGTCGTGTTGAATTAGAAGTTAACGAAGTTGTTGGTGATGAAGTTCGTTGCATTGTTGTTTATACCTGCGAGTTATCTAATAATAAAGGCATTAATTTAAAAGGGGGCGGTTTATCTGCACCTGCTTTGACGGACAAAGATAAGGAAGATTTAAAAGCGGCTGTTGCGATGGAAGTGGATTTCATGGCTTTATCTTTTGCGAGAACAGCGGAAGATGTGAACCAATGTCGAGCTTTGGTAAAAGCGGCGGGCAGTGATGCCAGCATTGTGACTAAAGTTGAACGAGCTGAGGCGATTGATAATATCGATGAAATTATCGAAGCATCAGATGTCATCATGGTTGCGCGTGGTGATTTAGGCGTGGAAATGGGTGATGCTGAATTACCTGCTTTGCAAAAAAGCTTGATTAAAGCGGCGAGAGGCAAAAATAAAGTCGTGATTACGGCAACACAAATGATGGAGTCGATGATTGATAGTCCGATTCCAACACGTGCAGAAGTATTCGATGTTGCCAACGCCGTGTTAGATGGTACCGACGCGGTAATGTTATCGGGTGAAACAGCCGTGGGTAAATATCCTGCCAAAACGGTTGAAGCAATGGGCCGTATTTGCGAGCACGCGGAAAAGCAACGTGCGGCAATGGTATCCGATCACCGTTTAGATCTTGTTTTTGGTCGGGTCGATGAAGCCATTGCAATGGCCGCAATGTACACAGCGAATCATCTTGAAATGAATGCAATTGCCTCACTGACGGAGTCAGGTGCGACGGTATTATGGATGTCGCGGATAAGTTCAGGTATTCCAATTTATGCGTTGACACCCAGACGCGATACATCGCGTAAAGTAACGATGTATCGTGGCGTTTATCCTATCAGTGTGGATTTTGATAAACTAGGTCCTTATCATGTTACAGACAGTGTCGTTGATTTGATGAAAGACAAAGGTATTATTGTTTCTGGTGACAGTATTGTGGTGACACGTGGTGATATGCTGGGTGATCAGAGTGGCGGCAGTAATACCATGAAAATTGTTCAAGTCTCGTAGCTCTCATTAATATATTAAATTCATATTCCTTGGCAGTTTTATAGGCGATTTGAAATATAGGTTAAGATGAATTTTGATGTTTTTAGACATTGAGAGCTTTGCACGAAGCATCTTTTCCGCCATAGCGGCGTTAAAAATGCCTAAAAAGTACTCACTTACTACGTGTAAGCTGCGTTTTTTTAGTCATTTTTGCCTTGCTATGACGCAAAATCTACATCGTGCAAAGCTCTCATTATGTAAGATAGACAAAATATTTTTTAAAATTATTTATAAAGTTAATTATTTATTAGGAGAGCTCAAATGGCTTTAATTTCACTAAGACAATTACTGGATCACGCAGCTGAAAACAGTTACGGCATGCCAGCATTTAACGTTAACAATATGGAGCAGGTTCATGCGATTATGCAAGCGGCTGACGAAACTAACAGTCCTGTTATCATGCAAGGTTCTGCGGGTGCGCGTTCTTATGCAGGCGAACCATTCTTACGTCACTTAATTTCTGCAGCGATTGAAATGTACCCACACATTCCTGTGGTTATGCACCAAGATCATGGTTCTGAACCAGCAGTATGTTTGCGTTCTATTCAATCTGGTTTTTCATCAGTGATGATGGATGGCTCTTTAGAAGCGGACATGAAAACCCCTTCGTCTTTTGAATACAACGTTAATGTGACAAAAGAAGTTGTGAAGATGGCACACGCCGGTGGTGTTTCTGTTGAAGGTGAATTAGGTTGTTTGGGTTCATTGGAAACGGGCGAAATGGGTGAGGAAGACGGTCACGGTGCTGAAGGCAAATTAGATTTAGATATGCTTTTGACATCTGTTGAAGAAGCGGCTGACTTTGTTGAGCAAACAAATGTTGACGCATTAGCAATTGCTATCGGTACATCACACGGTGCTTACAAATTCACACAAGAGCCAACCGGCGAAATTTTACGTATCGACCGCATTAAAGAAATTCATGAAAAACTGCCGAACACACATCTTGTTATGCACGGTTCTTCTTCCGTGCCACAGGAATGGTTGAAAATTATCAACTCTTACGGTGGCGACATGGGTCAGACTTATGGCGTTCCTGTTTCTGAAATTGTAGAAGGTATCAAACATGGTGTTGCAAAAGTTAACATCGATACTGACTTGCGCATGGCTTCAACAGGTTCGGTTCGTAAACATTTATCTGAAAACACATCAAACTTTGATCCGCGTAAATTCCTGAAAGAATCTACCGCTGCGATGAAAGATATTTGTAAAGCACGTTACGAATCATTTGGTTCTGCGGGTAATGCATCGAAAATTACACCTGTCTCGCTTGAAGGTATGATTGATTATTACAAATAAGCGGCTGTAAATAAGCAGCTGTAAATAAGCTTGCACTTAACGTGTAAAAAAGGGGGAGCAACATTGCTCCCCCTTTTTTTTCAAGAACAATTTAATTTTAAAGGTAAAAAATATGTCTGACTTAGAAATAGAAGATCAAATCGTTGGTGATGGTGAAGAAGCTGTTGCAGGTCAAACAGTAGAAGTGCATTACACAGGCTGGCTAACTGATGGCACTAAATTTGATTCAAGCCATGATCATAATGAAACATTTAGTTTTAAATTAGGTGGTGGTCAGGTAATTGCTGGTTGGGATCAAGGTGTTGCGGGTATGAAAATTGGCGGTGCACGTAAATTAACTATTCCGCCAGAAATGGGTTACGGCGAACGTGGTGCGGGTGGCGTAATTCCACCGGGTGCGACGTTGGTGTTTAAAGTTGAATTGATTGGCTTGAGTTAAAAAACATTTAGCCTGTGAATCGCGTACGTTAACTAGAAATAGTTGCCTTACGCGATAACTGCGTTTTGCTAATTCCTATAGAACGCAAAAATAGCGCAACAAGTTCATTGCTAAGTTCATAAAGGCTTAAATCAACAAGCCGGTCTTGTGGTTGCAGGCATTTTTGAATAAGTGCTTCACGCACCATTCCTTGAAACATTAAGCCTGCGCTTAAAATAGTTTTTTCGCGGTTAGGAATATCGTAGGGTAAAAATTCGTTTAAGCCGAACTCGATGTAATCGGTAAAACTTTTCCAACGATTTTGAAAAAATGCCAGTGTTGCTGGGTTGCCTTCGAGCAAGCTGTGTAATTCAATTTTTAATATGTCGGGATTTTCGGCTGTGTTTTTTATATAAACTTGCGTCATGCCAGCGAGCGCATCTTCAAAGCGTGTGCCGTGGTTGACGATGGTGTCGACATAACTCTGCCGTTGACCGGCAAATTTTTCTAGTACGGCGGCGTAAAGCGCTTGCTTGGAAGCAAAGTGGCGATACAAAATAGCGGGGCTGACATTCACTTTGCGCGCTATTTCATCAATGGAAACGCCGTGAAATCCCTTGTCAGCAAAAAGACTCTGAGCCGCAGAAAGTATGCTCTCTCTGCGCTCAGGACCTGAAAGTCGATGACTCAACTTTTTTAGTAATGCGTGGACTTAAGCTGCTTTCTTAATTAAGAAAGCAAATTTACCATCTTCTTCGCCGCTTGAAACTAGCTCATTACCTGTCTGCTTGCAAAAAGCTTCAAAGTCTTTTACTGAACCTGGGTCTGTTGCAACGATTCGTAGTGTTTGGCCGGCATCCAGTGCTGCAATTGCTTTTTTAGCGCGCAGGATAGGAAGTGGGCAGTTTAAGCCGCTAGCATCTAGTTCTGAATCAAAATCACTCATGGGTATTTCCTCATATATTTTATTTAGTTTGTCATTTTATTTTGTGTTTACTTGCTACAAGTGAATTTATATAAGTAAACGTTTACTAACATATGAAATTTATCGCCGAATGTCAAGCGATATATAAAGAAATGATGATTTTTTTGCCCAGAACGGGGGAAAAGTCGTGTCAATGAATCCATATTGCGCTACCTGTTGTTACTGCCTGAATTTGTTAGAGATTCAGAACAATCTGACCGGAATCGATAATAAGGGGCAGCGATTGTAGTGATTCACCGACGCATGGACCGGCGATGCATTCGCCTGAATCAATCAAAAATAATGCATCATGTGTGGCGCACTGTATTAGCGCCTTATCCAGATCAAGAAATTGGTCTTCCTGCCATTCCAATGTGGCACGGGTGTGCGGGCAATTATTGTAATAAGCAAAAAATTCACCCTCTTTATGCACCACGAAAATTTGCTGTGCTTTTCGCTTGATTTTAAGCTCGAAACTTTTACTGCCGGGGTCTTCGATGTCGCTGGTTTTGCAAAGAATATGTGTCACAACGTATGATAGAGTAGTGCGAAAAAACAAGTATATCGCAATCGCTTGCGTTGAGTATTAGCTAAATGTTCGACATAAATTTTAATGAAATACTATTGATGGCACTATTGGTTTTGGTGTTTGCCAATATCATTATTGCTCTGTTTAAAAAAACAAATACAGAAATCACGTTTAGTTTGAAAGCGCTTTCATCTGCAGTATCGACATTTGGAAACACGTTAGAAAAAACTGAAGCAACCGTTAAAGATGAATTTCAAAGGAATCGAAAAGAGCTTAATGAAACCTCGAAATCAAACAGAGATGAGCTCAGCCAGTCTTTGCATTCCTTTGAAAAAAAACTTACAGATACCAATAAAAATTTAAGTGAATTACTAAAACAAACATTTAATGAATTTTCAAAACAACAAAGTGATGTTAATAAGCAAACGACAGATGATATAAAAGAAGTAAAATCGTCAATTGAAAAACAGCTAAAAGAAATCCGTGAAGATAACGCAAAACAGTTAGATGAAATGCGAAAAACGGTTGACGAAAAATTACAAAAAACATTAAATGAACGTTTAAGTCAATCATTTAAAACCGTTGGTACTCAGCTGCAATCGGTACAAGAAGGTTTAGGCGAAATGAAAGCGCTTGCCACTGATGTTGGCGGTTTGAAAAAAGCGTTAAGCAATGTGAAACTGCGCGGCGGCATTGGTGAAGTGCAACTTGAAATGCTGCTTGAGCAAATACTTGCGCCAGAGCAGTACGAAGCAAATGTTAAAACAAAAAAAGACAGTTCAGATTTAGTTGAGTTTGCTATTAAGTTTCCCGGTGGCGATGACTCTGGCTCGATTGTTTGGTTACCTATTGATGCAAAATTTCCCAAAGATGTTTACGAGCAATTAATTGAAACGTATGAAACAGGCGAAGCAGAAGCAGTGAAAGCCGCGCGCAGCAAAATGGAATTAACCATTAAAAAAATGGCAAAAGATATTAGTGAAAAATATATTGACCCGCCCAATACAACAGATTTTGCCATTATGTTTTTACCTTTTGAAGGCATTTACGCAGAAGTAACGAGAAACGCCACTTTGTTGGAAATGTTGCGCCGTGATTATAATATTATTGTGGCAGGCCCAACAAATCTGGCAGTAATTTTAAACGGTTTTTACATGGGTTTTAAAACATTGGCTATTGAAAAAAGAAGCAGTGAAGTATGGCAAGTACTAGGTAGCGTTAAAAAAGAGTTTGATAACTTTGGTGGCATGATGGATAAAGCGCAAAAAAATATTCAGACCGGTTTGAATCAACTGGATGACGTGATGGGTATAAGAACACGAGCGATTCAAAGAAAATTAAAAAATGTCGAAACATTAGCGGATGAAAATATAGTTGAGAAAAACACTAAACTTGATGATAGTACTGTGCTAGCTGAAGATGAAGACTGATTAGCACATCACTTGCATTAATCACGATTATTCAAGAACACCCTTGAAACAAAAAATAATATCGCAGCCGATACTACAATCGCCGGCCCGGTCGGAAAATCCCAGTTAAGTGATGAAAAAACGCCAAGAAAAACCGCACAAATAGCGACAAGCACTGACATAAAAACCATCTGCTTAGGCGATTTTGAAAACAGCCGAGCGGTTGCTGCCGGGATAATCAGCAAAGCCGTAATCAGTAAAATACCTACCACTTTTAATGCCACTGCAATTACAAGTGCCAGTAAAATCATAAAAATAAAACGAATTTTTTCAACGGCAACGCCGTCAATGCGTGCCAGTTCTTCATTAACAGAAATGGAAATAAGTGGTGAAAGTATTTGGCTAAATACTAATAATATAAACAGCACACTGCCGTACATCAAAATCAAGTCTGATTGATTCACCGCTAACAAATCGCCGAATAAGTACGACATTAAATTAAGATTAAACCCCTGCGATTGAATCACTGATAGCACAATTAAACCTAATGCCAACGTGCTGTGTGAGAGAATGCCTAATAATGTATCGGTAGACAGGTCGCGCTGTTTTTCTAACCAGAATAATAATACTGCAATTAGTATACCGATGATTCCCACGCCCGCCATTGGCAATTGTTCTGCTGCCACTGCTAATGCAACACCTAATAATGCCGCGTGCGCGAGCGTATCGCCAAAATATGCCATGCGTCGCCACACCACAACACTGCCGAGTGGGCCAACAACCAATGCTAATGCAATGCCGGCTGCCAACGCGTACAAAACAAAACTGTCACTCCACAAATCAGCCATTACTTATTTTCCTTGTGGTGTTCACAACTATGGCAATGCTCAGATTCAACAATGTTGCCGCTCAAATCATGTTCGTGATCGTGATTGTGCGAGTACAATGCCAAGCCATCTATTGCATCGCCAAACAGTTTTAAATATTCGGGGTGTTCACTAACATCATCGGGATGACCTGTGCAACAAATATGCGAGTTCAAACAAATCACCCTGTCCGTTGCGGCCATTACTAAATGCAAATCATGCGACACCATTAAAATACCGCAATCATGTTTGTCTCGAATTTGTTTAATAGTTTTATATAGCGCTTGCTGACCAATAATGTCTACGCCTGAAGCGGGTTCATCCAACACTAAAAGCTGTGGTTTTTTTAGCAATGCACGCGCAAGCAATACACGCTGCATTTCACCACCAGAAATATTTTGCATGGCTGAATATAATAGATAAGCACAATTTACCTCGTCAAGCATTTCCTGACACTGCGCTACATCGTATAAATCGGTCACGTTAAGAAAATCAATCACCCGTATTGGCATCACTTCCGGTACTTCAATGTGCTGCGGCACATAACCTAAACGGAGATCTTTTTGGCGCTGTACTTTGCCACCACTTGCTGCAGTCAAACCCAATAAAATACGAATCAAACTGGTTTTTCCTGCACCATTCGGGCCAATTAAAGTGATAATCTCTTTATTGTGTAATTGCAAACTAACCTTATCAAGGATGGTTTTTCCACATTTAACATAAGCAATATTTTTTGCTGTTAACAGCGGTGCGCTTTCAGTTTGGGTGTTGTCAGCAGTTTGTTGATGTAGTGTAGGCATGGTGTTGGCGCGGTAACGATTTGCATGAATATTACATGGTAATATGGCATATAAACAGCCAATATTGACGACCAATATAAGCAACCCTCCCAATTAGGCATTATGTCTCTAACTCTGAAACACATCGTCGCTTATTTAACGTTGCTCATAATACCGTGCATTGCTTTTTCTGCCAGTTCAGAAAAAAATCTGCAGGAAAAAAACTTGCAGCCAATCGTTGTGACCATAAAACCACTGTACTCATTAGTTGCACAATTAAGCGAAGGCATTGAGCAACCTATATTACTAATGAAACAAATGCAGTCGCCGCACCATTACACTATGCGCCCGTCTGAACGTCGCTTGCTTGCAAATGCCAGAATAATTGTGTGGATTGGGCCACAGATGGAAACTTATTTAAGCAAGGTTATCCAGCAGCAGGATGCGGTGATTATTTCTGCGATGCAGGCAAGTGGGCTTAATTTTCTTAAGCAACGTTTTTCTAGGCAGCATTTATCTGGACAACACTCCTCTGGACAGCATTTTTCCAGGCAACAAAACAATACAAAACAAAACCATTTAACCGCTAACCATTTAGACCCGCACATTTGGCTATCAGCAGACAATACGATTGTCATCAGCAAACATATTGCACAGCAGCTAATTGCTAGCAATCCTGAGAATACTGCTACTTATAAAAAAAATCTTCAGCAATTAATAAGTAAAATCACTCAACTCAAAAATGAAATTAAAACTAATTTAAAAGATAATGCGCAGCCTTTTATTACGCACCACGATGCTTTTCAGTATTTTGAAAACGAAAACAATTTAAATTACATCGCTTCGATAAGTTTCGATGAAGAAAGCAGCGTCAGCTTAAAACATTTGCGCCAGATCAAAACCAGCATTAAAAAAAACAATGTACAGTGTTTAGTGTATCAACCGCCAAAACCTGACATTATTGAAGCATTGGCAGATAAAACCAAAATAAAAACCGCTGCGCTGGATCCTTTAGGTTCAACGCTCAGTCCAGGTCCGGACAATGAAAAAAATGCCTGGTTTAAAATTATGCGCAGCATCGAACTAAATTTTAAGCGTTGCCTAAGCCAATAGTTAAGTGGCTCACTCGTTTTCAAGAAAATCACGGTGATTTGCTCATTAAATTAATGACTTGGCAGCAATTTGAACTAAACTTTTAAGCAGCTATTTTCACACCTCAACCCTATTGCACCGACGGAGCGCTTTAATGCTACATCAAAAAAAATTACGCTTTTCTACAACGGGTAGAGGTACTTATAATATTAGCAAACAAATTGCTGAAACCATTAGCAACTCAGGCATAAAAAATGGTGTTTGCCATATTTTTATACAGCATACCAGCGCCTCTTTAATTTTATGTGAAAACGCGGATCCCACTGTTCGCGAAGATCTAAATGCGTACATGGCAAGATTAGTCAAAGATGGCGACCCTTTATACAAACATAAATCCGAAGGACCTGACGACATGGCGGCACACATACGAACTGTATTAACGCAGAGCTCGTTATCCATTCCTGTTGAAAAAGGCCGCTGTGATTTAGGCTTGTGGCAAGGCATTTTTTTGTGGGAGCACCGCACCAGCTCACATAAACGTAACATTGCCGTTACTATAATGGGCGAGTAAACTAAAGTCAGAGGGTGTAATCAATTAATAGAGGTGCCTTAAAGGGTATTACTAAACACTATCCAATTATATCTAACATCAAACCTCAACCATTTCAAAATCTGATTTACCAGCACCGCAATCAGGGCATTCCCAATCATCTGGTATATCTTCCCAACGCGTTCCTGGTGCAAGACCATGCTCTTCGTCGCCTAATTCTTCGTTATAAATATAAGCGCACACAATGCAGGTTAAAATTTTATATGACATACTATTACGGCTCCAGAAATTATGTGCCTATTGTACACAATTATTACGTTAGAATAGCTCTGGTTCGTACAATACATTTAATCAACACAGCGGAAATAAGTCATGACAATAACAAATCCTCCTGTTGTATTATGTTTTTCTGGCGCAGATCCTACCGGCGGTGCTGGCATACAAGCTGACATTGAAACCCTGAGCAGCCACGGCTGTATCGCAGCTTCAATTATCACCGCCGCTACTGTGCAAGATACGGTTGATGTTATTTCATTTGCGCCCATGCCTTCCGATCTAGTCATCGAACAGGCTCGTGCAATATTGGAAGACATGCCCATTGCAGCAATAAAAGTAGGCGTGGTTGGCAGCGCAGAAATTGCCATGGCAATTCATTCAATCATTACCGACTACCCCGACATCCCTGTTATTTATGACCCAGTATTTAGCACCGAAACAGATGGTGCGTTAAGTACCGAAGATTTAGTTGACGCAGTGCGCACATTATTATTACCCATAACCAAAATTCTTACGCCGAATATTCATGAAGTTCACGCCTTGGCACCAGGCTCAGACACACCCTCAGCCGCCGCCATGGGTTTACTGGAATCTGATGTTGAGTATATTTTATTAACCGGCACCCACGGTAAAACACTTGATATTGTTCATACATTATTCAGCAATAACCGTGAGCTGGAAACGTTCCACAATGACCGCCTGCCACATAAATATCATGGCTCAGGCTGTACACTTGCCTCAAGCATTGCCGCACAGATTGCACTGGGACAGGATGTGCTTGGCGCAGTTAGAAAAGGTCTGGAATACACACATAAAACGTTGGTCAATGCAAACCGGATTGGTATGGGGCAATACCACCCCAACAGATTTTTCTGGGATAAAAAGTGACAGCAAGAAATGTACACCGAGAAAAACTCAAAGGGCTTTACGCAATTACCGATGAAAATTTAATAACGGAAAAAAACTTCAAGCAGTCAGTTGAATCTGCTTTGCAGGGGGGCAGTAAAATAATTCAATACCGCGACAAATCAAACGATCAGCAAAAAAGATTTTTACAGGCATCGATTGTCAGCACACTTTGTAAAAAATATCAGGCAGTTTCAATTATTAACGATGACATCGAACTTGCTAAAGCCGTTGATGCTGACGGTGTACATTTAGGAAAAGATGACGCTTTAGTTTTTCAGGCGCGGCAAGTTCTCGGTAACAACAGTATTATTGGAGTATCCTGTTACAACAAATTAGATTTGGCGATTAATGCAGAAAAAAATAATGCTGACTACGTTGCCTTCGGTGCCATGTTTTCCTCGGCCACCAAACCCAATGCAAGCAATGCTGAACCGGCATTAATTTCAACCGCAAAAAAACAACTCTCTATCCCTGTGTGTGCCATTGGCGGCATTAACGATAAAAACATACGACAGATAAGACAATATGGCGCAGACATAGCTGCCGTTATTAGCCATTTATTTTCCAGTAATAATATTAAACAAACAGCTGAAACACTCAGTAAAAAATTTTAAGAAAACTTTCAGTTTTTTTCAACGCCATCAATTATCGTCATCCGTAAATTCAATGCCCCAATGTGAACCATCGCAAAATGGTTTATTCTTTGAAGCGCCACAACGGCATAAAGTATATTGCTGCTGTGAGGCACCCTCATTCCATTTTGTATTTTGCAAATCCGGACAACCTAACAAAACATACGGACCATTTGGCGCAATGAAGATACCCGTATCATGATTTTGTTCAGCAACATCGGCACCTTTTAAAGCATAACTTAATGCACCTGATGGGCATTTTTCAATAACAGCAATTATCTCATCAACACTAGTAGCATCCGAATCTATCCAGGGTTCTTGTTTCATGCGAAATACCGAGGATAAATTATCCGTACACACACCAGCATGCGCACAAATTTTTCGGTTATCAAACACCGTTATTTCTTTTCCAACATATTTATCTAATTTATCTTCTAAATGTGGTTCGGTATTGTCGCTGGTAAAATTCACTTTTGCATGCGCGCCATCACAAAAAGGTTTATTCGAAGATTTTCCACAGCGACACAGTGCTACTGTCTCTTCCGTATCAACCGCGCCTTTTTTATTAGAAAGTTTATTCAAACCTTTCACAATATAAGGGCCGTTTGATGCAGGATTTATTTCTGGTTTGTTATCAGTATTCACTTATTTCACCTTTTAAATTTTAATCGTCATTTCAGGGAATGTTGCCATAAATCGAATTACTATAAATATTCATTACAAAACCATACCAGCAATTCAGTAGAAACCCAAACCAATAACAGCGCTGCGACACATAATTAATTAAGGTAAAATCGCGCTCTAGATGTTGCACACATAATCACGACGACTTCAGGTAAAACCATGTCAAATCTCCAATCCAACAACTTTAACGCTGCACAAAATCATATCCCCGGTGGCGTCAATTCACCGGTTCGCGCTTTTGCTGGCGTTGGCGGTGAACCGGTATTTATTAAGCGTGCGCAAGGGGCTTATATCGTTGATGAAAATGATAAGCAATACATCGATTATGTGGGTTCATGGGGGCCGATGATTCTTGGTCATTCGCACCCCGATGTTATTTCTGCCGTGCGTGCCGCTGCTGGCAACGGCCTCAGTTTTGGCGCGCCAACAATTATTGAAACAACAATGGCGGACAGAGTTTGTGAATTAGTACCGTCAATGGACATGGTACGTATGGTTAGCTCAGGCACAGAAGCAACTATGAGCGCGATTCGTTTAGCGCGTGGTTTTACTGGCCGCGATAAATTAATTAAGTTTGAAGGCTGTTATCATGGCCACGCCGACTCACTACTAGTAAAAGCAGGTTCAGGTGCTTTAACATTAGGTCAACCAAGTTCGCCGGGCGTACCCGAAGCACTTGCAGAACTCACCGTCACCCTGCCTTATAATAATTTGAATGCGTTCAATTCTGCAATTGCAGAAATTGCCGACCAGACCGCTTGTGTAATTATCGAACCGGTTGCTGGCAACATGAACTGCATTCCACCCGTTGCTGGTTTTCTAGAAGGTGTGCGCGAAAGCTGCAGTAAGCTTGGCATCGTGCTTATTTTTGATGAAGTGATGACCGGCTTTCGTGTTGCATTAGGTGGTGCGCAAGCGCATTACGGTATTACGCCCGACTTAACCACACTGGGTAAAGTCATCGGCGGCGGTATGCCGGTTGGCGCGTTTGGTGGTAAACGTGAAATTATGGAACACATCGCGCCACTTGGCCCGGTTTATCAAGCAGGCACTTTATCGGGTAACCCTATCGCGATGACTGCCGGACTTAAAACCTTAGAGTTAATTTCTGCACCGAACTTTTATGATGCACTGGCAGAAAAAGTGTCCTTTCTCACCGAAGGTATTCTTGATGCAGCAAAATCTGCAGGCATAAATATGACCTGCAATTGCGTTGGCGGCATGTTCGGCTTATTTTTCAGTGAGCAGCAAGTCACAAGTTTTGAACAGGCAACACAATGCAACGTCAAACAATTTAAAGCATTTTTCCACGGCATGTTAAATGGAGGTGTGTACCTTGCACCTTCTGCTTATGAAGCCGGTTTTGTTTCCGCCGCGCACACACAAGAAGATTTGCAAAAAACGATTGATGCTGCCGCCACAGTTTTGAAGCGCCTGTAATCAATCTGTAACCCGCCTGCAAACATACCTGTAGCTACCTTAGAAATATTAGAGAAAACCCTCATGTTGTGCTTTATTTATCGCTGCAGCTTAAAACCGGATATGTATATCTACCTGGCAGAAGAAGATAATTTTGAGAATGTACCAAAAAAAATCTTTAACACTTTAGGCATAGTAGAATTTTCCATGGAACTGGATATTTCGCTCGAAACAAAACTTGCAAAAGAAGACACGGCTACGGTACTAAACAACCTAAAACAACATGGTTTTCATTTGCAGCTCGCTAGCGATGAATCAGTAGAAACCATTATGGCGCGCATTGCTGTCAGCAAAAAATAAGCAAAAACACCGACATAAATCACATCAAACCTTTTCGTCGCATTTCAGCTCAGTTATAATAAACCAGTATAATAAACCAGTACAATAAACTCGCTCGCCATTACCAACTTTCTGGTGAGTACAGTCAAATTTTAATTTTCATATTTTTTCGGAGCACCTAAATGTCATTTATAAAAATATTAATAATCAGTCTTATCGTATCCATCATCGCTTCAACTATTAGCATACAGACACACGCAGCAACCAGTTTTAGTGAAAGCTTTTCACTGTTGATGACTTCTGACTACGCAAAACTTTGGGCTATTTCTTTTGTTAGTATTCTTGTCGCATCAATTTTTTCTGCCAAAGCCAACGCAGCAACATCATCTAGTGCAAATACCGAAATATCAAGCGATCAGGAACGCGGAACCGTTAAATGGTTTAACGCAGCAAAAGGTTTTGGTTTTATTACCCGCGAAAACGGCGAAGATGTTTTTGTTCACTTCCGCTCAATTCAGGGCAAAGGTCACCGCTCATTAGGTGAAGGACAAGCGGTTGTTTTTTCTATTGCTGAAGGTGATAAAGGCCTACAAGCCGTTGAAGTAATTAACGCTTAAGGGCACCTCTATTAATTGATTATGCCCTTTGGGATTACGCCCTCTGGGATTGCGCTCTCTGGCTTTAAGCTCAGCCTTACATCAAAAAACCGGCTGCTGAACAAGCTTTCAGCAGCCGTTTTTTATTTTAACAATTTAATATTTTTACCAATTGGGAGTTTTGCACGATGTAGATTTTTTATCGTAGCAAGGAAAAAATGGCTGAAAAACGCAGCTTACACGACGTTTATCACTACGCGCCCCGTACTTTTTGGGCATTTTTAAAGCTTCCGCTCCTTGGCCAATTGTCTTCGGCAATTGCTCCTTGCATTGCTCTACTACCGTACGTTCTGTACGTATTCCTGCATCCAGTCGGCAACGCCACTACGGTGGAAAAGGTGCTTCGTGCCAAGCTCTCTAATTAACACATGCATCCGGTGCGGCATCGCTTTCTTTGTACTCTGATTTCTTAACTGCGCCAAATGTATATTTTTTTGCTTTAGGATAACGATAACGGTGGTTAACCTTGGCTAAATTATTACACATGAAAATTATTTCAGGATTATTGCCTTCATTCAAAAGGCTTTTACCGTTTTTATCTTCAATAATAAATCGGCCGCAAGCGACCTTATTTTGAGGGTTAACAGGAACAGCAACATCTAAGATAGAAATATTACCTGCAGCATCAACCGTAGAAACCTGTAGATCACCTGACTTACCCAACAAAACTAAATCGCCCGTTTTACCTACTTCATCGGGAACGAATTCTTTGGTCGTGCGTTTACAAATACGTAAGCTAATACCTGAATCACCGGCTTCGTATTTAGCTCCAGAATATAAACGACCTTTATCCATTCGCCAGTAAATTACTGCAGCACTTGTTTCGCCGGATGCATATTCAACACTGCCACGACTAACGTACAGGTTATTAGTAACACAGGCACTTAAACCAAAAACAATAAGTGCAATAAAAAATATTTTTTTAATTTGGTATTTCATTATTTTAATCCCATAACATGTTAACAAGTTGATCGCCAATTTTTGGGTTTCGCCAATAAGCCGTGTGTGCAGACACCCATTGGTTACCCGAAGTAACCGCGTGCCCTTGTAACAGCCATTTTGCGAGCATAGCATCATCCCCATATCGTTTTTCGACCGGGCCTTTATTGCCATCGACGATGATTGGTTTTCCAAATACGTTACCACTAACAACAGGATCCAGGCGATTATAATAATTGTGCCAGGGAAAAATGCTGGTTGCCGCACTTAGGGTTTCTATATTCCGTTTAGCGAACACTGGCAAGCCTAGAATATTTAAATCTAACCCTAGTGGTGATCCCATTGAAACATAACCCTGGATTGGCCAGGTTGTTATATCATCATCTTTGAAGTAATTACTATTTGCCATCAACTCACATATAACATCGAGTGCGTAAACAGTGCCGAGGCTATGTGCAATAATAATTAATTGATTGCCCGATTTATATGATTTGAGAATCTGCGCACGCAAATTTTTTCTGATTTTTCCGGCTGTACTGGTATCTTTAGCAGCGGTTACTACGTCACCAGTAGCATCAACAACGGCACTAAGTGCTTTGCCTACTAGTGGGTTGCCGCCGCTTATTGCCTTGAAAAAGTATTGGTAAAAAGTCTGCGCTTTATCATTAACATCCTCATAAAAAAAACCGGATACTTTATAGTCTTTTTGCATTCCCAAATTCGACAAGCTTTTATCAACCAGTGTCTTAATTTGTTTGTCACTAGTAATATCTGAATTGTCACCCGTTTGCACGCCATGCACCGCTAAGATATGCGGCTTTTTTGAAAAATCGACTGCCATGTTAACTCCCCTTTTGAGTTTGTATTATTTTAATGCATAAATTTTCTTATCAATCATACCGCTAATTATTTTTACCGTCACCATTTTTTTAAATCATTACTTGCTTCAAAATCACGCCATTTTGATTCTTACAATTTTCATAATCTCTATCTCTACCCCAGCAACATTTTCTATTGTATGATAATAAGTTAAATTAACACGCTGACCTTTGATGTCTTTATACATTTTTTTTCGTTTATATTTAAATGGCACATCACAATTTTCAATCATTATCGTATTTAATACCCACTCTTTGGTGTCACGCTGTACGTGAGAAGTAACTTTCACCATTTCAGAATGCGTAAGTTTTTTATGCGTTTTTAATAATTTTTCGACAGGTTTGTTCATTAGCTTTATTTATTATCCGATAAAACAAAATCCGTCAATTGATCCGGATGAATAAATTCTTCAGATTGCGCAAACCACTTAGCTGTAAGTCCTGTGTCATGCACGGTATCTTTTGTTCCTGTAATAAGCGGGTGCCACTGCGGCAGATTTTTGCCGTTAAATAATCGTTTATACGCACAACTTTCTGGCAGCCACTTTAATAAAGGTAAATTTTCAATAGTTAGTTGCAAACACATTTCTACATTATTTAAGCGGGTTTCATAGTTACCACAGCGACAAGTCTCAATGTCCAGTTGCGCACAACTAACGGAAGTATTAAATATTTCTCCGCTGTCTTCATCTTCAATTTTAACCAAACAACATAAACCGCAACCATCACACAATGATTCCCATTCTGCATGAGTCATTTGTCCCAGTGTTTTGAACTCCCAGAAGTTGACCTTTTCTATATTACGCACCCCAGCGAGGTTGCAAATTATGTTCAACATTTAACTGGTCTAAAATTTTCGCGACAACAAAATCGATTAAATCATCAATGGTTTCGGCTTTATTATAAAAGCCCGGATTAGCGCATAACATTACCGCGCCCATGCGCGAAAGCTTCAGCATGTTTTCTAGATGAATATCGGAATACGGCGTTTCTCTCGGAACTAAAATTAATTGCCTTCGCTCTTTTAACATTACGTCCGCTGAACGCTCAATTAAATTATTACTTGCGCCGGTTGCAATGGCGGATAGCGCACCCATCGAACATGGGCACACCACCATTGCATCAACCAAACCACCACCGCTGGCAGTGGGTGCTGTCCATTCGTCTTCGCCAAAAACGTGTAACAAATTTTTATCACAGCCATATCTTTCAAGCAGAAACTGCTGCATTTCTTTACAACGCCCGGGCAATTTAATATCAGTTTCCATGCCAATAACCACTTGCGCAGCTTTACTCACCATTAAATAAACGGTGTTATTTTTTTGCAAAAGCATTTCTAATAAACGAAACCCATACTGCACACCGGATGCACCGGTGATCGCCAGAGATATTATTTTTTGGTTTTCATTTTTCATTTTTCATTTTTAATTTTTAATTCTTCATTACGCTGCAAAGCGTCTAGCATTCGCTGATGTATCGCTTCAAATCCACCGTTACTCATTATTAAAATATGGTCGCCACTAACAGCTGTTGTTAATAAGTGTTCAATTATTTCATCGGTACTAGTAAAAATGTTTGCCGGTGTTTTCGATTGCGTAACTACATCAGCAAGATTCCAGTCCAACCCTTCGGGCTGGTACAAACAAACTTTATCTGCTTGCTGCCACGAATTACTCAAGCTGTCTTTATGAATCCCCATGCGCATGGTGTTTGAACGCGGTTCTAATACAGCAAAAATTTTGCCGTTGCCCTGTACTTCTTTCATCGCAGCGAGCGTTTCTTCAATGGCGGTTGGATGATGCGCGAAGTCATCGTAAACCGTTATGTCATTTACTATACCGCGAACTTCCAGGCGGCGTTTAATGCCTTTAAATTCTTTTAATGCTTCACAGGAAAGTTCTACCGGCACGCCCGCATGTTGTGCTGCGGCGATGGCAGCTAAAGCATTCATTCGGTTAATCGAGCCATGAAGATTCCAGCTAACACTGGCAACCACTTTTCCATCTAAGAAAACTTCAAAATATTTTCCGTCGCTGCTAGTTTGCCCAATTGACCAGTCATCATTACTGTGGTTTTTATTGTGCGTTTTATGAATTGCTGCGGTTTGCGACCAGCAACCCATTTCTAATGTTGATGTTATATTTTCATCGTCGCCATTTTTAACAATCAAACCATCGCCGGGAATGGTACGCACAAAATGGTGGAACTGTTTTTTTATGGCGTTTAAATCATCAAAAATATCGGCGTGATCAAATTCAAGATTATTTAACACCGCAGTGCGTGGATGATAATGTACAAACTTGGAACGTTTATCAAAAAAGGCGGTATCGTATTCATCAGCTTCCACCACAAAAAAGGGGGCATCACCAATGCGTGCAGACAAACCAAAATTAGCCGGGATGCCACCAATTAAAAACCCGGGATTTAAACCCGCGTGCTGTAACATCCAGGCTAGCATGCTGGAGGTTGTAGTTTTCCCGTGTGTGCCAGCAACAGCCAAAACCCATCGCTCATTTAATACATTTTTTGATAACCATTCCGGGCCGGAGCTATAAGCGATATTATTATTTAATACATACTCCACCGCTTCATTACCACGCGACATCGCATTACCGATAACCACTTCATCAACATCATCAGGAATGTCTGCCGCAGAAAAACCTTCGCACAAAGTAATGCCTTGTTCTTTTAACTGTGTACTCATTGGCGGATAGACGTTAGCATCGCAACCACTCACTTCGTGCCCTGCCTGTTTTGCCAACACCGCAATGCCGCCCATAAAGGTGCCACAAATGCCAAGAATATGAATCTTCAAAAAACTCTCCTAACTCAACTGCCTTCAACTACCAGTCGATACGGGTAATAATAATTGCGACAAGGTTACCGAAATAAAAAATAAAGAAAATGACAATACCAACGCAGCAAACATTTTCAATTCCAAAGCGTGTTTAAATATGTGCGCTTTCACCAACACTTCCCAGCTTATCAATAATAAAAATACCAACGACATCGATGACTTTAAAGCATCGTTTGTTGCTTCATTCGCGAGTACAGAAAACACCGGCCACGACATTAAATTAAACAATAACCCTGCGCCGATTAACGCACAAAATGTTTGCATAAAACGCGCATTTTTATTCAACGCTGCCAACACCATATAAGCAAACGCGTACTGCACAATAAATCCCAGTAGTATACCTGCATAAATATCATCCGGTGATAGCGTTGTTTGCAAAACAACAATACCAGACAAAATATAAAATACCGATAACTGCACAGTTAGCGACAGCGAATACGGCAAATCTTGTGGTGTGGATTTTAAAATCAGCAGCTGCAGCAATTTTTTTGCTGATTTTCCAGAGATATTCCCACGCATATTTTTAGAGTCAGACATAACAACTTAGGGCATAATATAGTCCACCTATTATGACAAAAACAACGCTAACAATCACGCAACCTGACGACTGGCATTTGCACCTGCGCGATGGCGAGGCATTGGCAAGTGTCGCGCCGTTTACCGCCAAACAATTTGCGCGCGCAATCGTCATGCCCAACCTGAATCCGCCAATTACCACTGTTGTACAGGCGGTTGAATATTTAGACGAAATTCTTGCTGCGGTGGATGGCACTGATTTTGAACCGCTGATGACATTGTATCTAACAGATAACACGCCGCCTGAAGAAATCATCGCGGCACGTAAAAGCTGCTTTATTAAAGGGCTGAAACTTTATCCCGCAGGTGCTACCACTAATTCTGATGCGGGTGTTACAAATATAAAAAACTGCAGTGCAGCGTTGGAAGAAATGCAAAAAGCGGGCTTACCGCTGCTGATTCATGGCGAAGTGACCGACCCAAAAATAGACATTTTTGACCGCGAGAAAAGTTTTATCGACAAAACATTATCGCCATTGACTCAGCAGTTCCCCGAATTAAAAATTGTGTTTGAACACATCACCACAAAAGAAGCCACTGAATTTGTACAACAATCGGGCGATAATATTGCCGCTACGATTACGCCACAGCACTTATTGCTTAACCGCAACGCGCTCTTTCAAGGCGGAATACAGCCACACAACTACTGCCTGCCAGTATTAAAACGTGACATTCATCAGCAAGCATTACTCGCTGTTATTCGCTCGGGCAATAAAAAATTCTTTTTGGGCACCGATAGCGCACCACATTCCAAACATAAAAAAGAAAATGCTTGCGGTTGTGCCGGTATTTTTTCTGCACACGCGGCTATCGAAATTTACACTTCAATTTTCGAGCAACAAAATGCGCTGGATAAACTGGAAGCCTTTGCCAGTTTTAACGGCCCGGATTTTTATGGCCTACCGCGCAACAGCAAAACCATTACGCTGATAAAAGAAGACTGGTCTATCCCCGATGAGTACCCACTGGGCAGCGAAACGCTGGTACCCTTTTTAGCTGGACAGACAATCGGCTGGAAGTTATCAAAAACAAACTAAAACATTATGAGTGACGAAGAACTTAAATTAATGTCCCGCCGTTTTCGCGGTTATTACCCCGTGGTAGTTGATGTTGAAACTGGCGGCTTTAATGAAAAAAAAGATGCGTTACTGGAAATTGGCGCAGTCACTTTAAAGATTGATGAAAACGGTAACATGTCCAGCAACAACGAATATCACTGCCATATTAATCCGTTTGAAGGCGCAAACATGGATCCGGCTTCGCTAGAAGTGAATGGCATTGACCCGCACCACCCATTTCGCGTTGCTGCCGCAAAAGATGAAGAAACCGGCGTGCGCGAACTGTTTCGTTTCATTCAAAAAGAGATGAAACAGCATAAATGCAAACGTGCGATTATGATTGGTCACAACACAGTACTGGATCGTAATTTTATTTTTGCCGCCGCTGAGCGCAATAAAATTTCACGTAATCCGTTTCACCCGTTCAGCATGTTCGACACCGTAAGTTTGGCAGGGCTTGCCTACGGGCAAACCGTGTTATCACGCGCGGCGCAGGCAGCAGGGTTGCCGTGGGACAGTAACGAAGCACATTCTGCACTCTATGATGCCAGCCAAACCGCCAAACTATTTTGCGCCATTGTTAACCGATGGGCAGAGACGTCTGGCCCAGTTTGGAGTGACGAAAACAGCTGAACCACGTATTAGACTCAATATGCCAACCCAGAAATCACAAAAAAAGAGAGAAATATCAGCCAATATTCGTTATAGTTTCCATCAACGTTTTTTTATTGATATTTTGTTTGCCACAAGGTGGCCACAGGGATTTCACAGGGACTTATGAGCAGCATAGAGCTTTCCATCATCGTCGTCGATGACTTGCAATTTAGCCGTATCGTGGTTAAAACCGCACTAAAAAAAGCCGGTTATAGCGGTGTTCGCATGGCTGATAGCGCTACCGAAGCACTCACCATGATGCAGCAAAAGCCAGCCGATGTGGTACTGGCTGACTGGAACATGCCTGAAATGGACGGCATTGAACTGACACAACATATCCGTCAGCGTGATGAAGAAAAAGGTACGTATACGGCCATTATTCTATTTACAGCAAATGACGGCGTCGAATATCTGGTGAAGGCTTTTGACCACGGTGTTGATGACTATTTGTGCAAACCACCAAACCCCCATGAGCTAGCCGCGCGCGTAAATGCGGCAGCGCGTACTGCCGCACTACAAAACGACCTGCTTGAGACTTCACGCCAGTTAGAGAAAAGGGTACAAACTCTGAAAAAAATGGCACTGGTTGATGAACTAACCGGCGCGGGTAATCAAACGTTTTTGATAAAAAATTTACGCTCCCACATATTGGAAGCGTCTACTCGCCATGGTGGTGTGTGTTTAGCAATCATTGAGCTGCGCGAACTCGAAGCTATTACTGCGGCACATGGTGAATTTATTACCAATGAGATTCTAATCAGCCAGCATCGGCGCTTGCGCCGTGCTGTAAGGCCTACTGATACAGTAGCAAGATTGGAAAATAATACCTTCGGTATTATCATGCATCACACAAAGTCTAAAGACTACAAAGTCTCAGCTATTGAGCGGATTCTGACTATGGTTAATAACCGCGCTTACAAAACCTCTGCCGGCAACATAACCATTAGTGGCTGTATTGGCGTGCACTATTATCGAGGTGATGACACAATGATTTCTGCCGATGAAATGCTGATGCGGGGGAACGGTAAACTTGAGCAAGCGCGTAATGGCGATACTTCAAAAAGTATTGCTTATTAGATAATTGCCCCTAAAAAAACACACACAAAAGCCACTCTTAATGAGTGACTTTTTTGCGTTGAAGCTAGTTGCTGTACAGCAATCGTTATGCAGGCAAATCGTTATGCAGGCATGGCTTCATCAATCATTTTCTTTAAATCACCGTTTGCAAACATTTCCAGTGTGATGTCACAGCCACCAATTAACTCACCATCAACATAAACTTGTGGAAACGTTGGCCAATCAGCGTAACGTGGGAGGTTCTGAAATATTTCTGGGTCTGCCAATACGTTGCAATAACCGAACTCTTTGCCTACCTGTTTCAAAGCTTCCACCGTACGACCAGAAAAACCACATTGCGGAAATTGCGGTGTACCTTTCATGTAAATCATTACTTTGTTGCCTTTTACTTGCTCATCAATTCTGTCTAAAACGTCAGCCATTTCTAATACCTATTTTCTTAAATGTTAGGAAATTATACCCTGCGCTTAAGGGCACCTTTATTTAATTAACCACACCTAGCGCTGGATAAAATAAAACATGGGGTTGAATCGCCAAGTTTCAAGAAGCTAAATAGAATGATAATTTTTTGCATTTTCATCTCCTGCGAATCATAAATAAATAATACTGCCTTTTCTATCAACTAGTACTGCAAACTAATAGCCGCAGGCTAGTGACTGATATTCTGCTGCCACCACAATTCCAACGCTGCTAAATGCCACAACTTACTTCCCTGCAAACGCGTTAAATAATCTTCCGGCTTGCTTAATAATTTTTCGACATAAGCACCATTATACAAACCCCGTTGCTTTGCACCATCAGATAATAAAATCTCTTTCATAAATTCAAGAAATTCACCGCGCACATATTTTAATGCCGGCATGGGGAAATAAGCTTTACTGCGATTGACTACGCTGTCCGGCAAAAAGCCACGGGATAATTCTTTTAATACATGTTTACCGCCATTGGGCAGTTTCATTTCCGGCGGCATTGCAGCGGCGAGTTCAATTAATTGCGTATCGAGAAAAGGCACACGCGCTTCCAGCCCCCATGCCATTGTCATGTTGTCCACACGTTTTACTGGATCATCAACAATTAAGGTTGTTACATCGGTGGCTAATACGCGGTCAAGATATTCATCGGCCTCTACTTCGTCGAGCAAGTCCTGCATGATTTGTGAAGTCACATCGTCTGTATGAAAACGTGCATTAACTGTTTCTAAATATTCCGCATGATCGCGATCAAAATATTCATCTGAAAAACGATTAATGCCTTTTTTCAAAGAATGATGCATTCGCGGATACCAGAAGTAACCACCAAACACTTCATCGGCACCTTGCCCGCTTTGCACCACTTTTACTTCCTTTGATACCACTTCGGATAACAAATAAAACGCGACAGCATCCTGACCAAACATTGGCTCTGCCATATTTGCAAACGCTTCCGGCAGTCGCGGCAGCACCTGGTTATTCGGCACCATTAATTGATGGTGTTCGGTTTCAAACATTTGTGCAACAGCATCAGAATATTCAAACTCGTTGCCTTTTTCTTCCGGCGCATCTTCAAAACCAACAGAAAACGTTTTTAAATTTTTCTGCCCGGCTTCGGCAAGCAGACCAACTAACAAACTTGAATCAATGCCACCGGATAATAAAACACCAACAGGTACATCAGCAATTTTTACGCGTTTTTCAACGGCGCGACGAAGCTCATCATGAATAGCCTGCACCCAATCCTGCTCAGTCATCTTCGTGTCGGGACGTTTTGCTGTTAAAGACCAGTAACGTTTTTCGGTAACAGCGCCTTTGGCATCAATCAACATATAGTGCGCAGGTTTAACTTTTCGTATGCCTTTTAAGACAGTACGCGGTGCAGGAACAACGGCATGTAATGAAAATAAATTATGTAACGCGGTTGAATCAATGGCTGTATCGATTTTATTGTCGGCATGAATTAACGCTTGTGTGTTTGATGCAAATAACAAACGCTGCGATGTTTGCGAAAAATACAAAGGTTTTATGCCAGTGCGATCACGTGCAAGTAGTAGCGTTTGTTTTTTATTATCCCAAACAGCAAACGCAAACATGCCCTGCAAACGCGCCACACATTTTTCGCCCCATTCGATATATGCTCGCAAAATAACTTCGGTATCGCCAGAAGATTTAAATTGGTGCCCCAATGCTTGCAGCTGTTTACGCAAATCTGGATAGTTATAAATAGTACCGTTGAAAACCAGCGCAATGCCAGCCGTTTCATCCAACATCGGCTGCGCCGCTTTATCGGATAAATCGATAATAGCTAATCGTTGATGACCAAAAGCAATTGGGGATTTAATATAACGACCTTCAGAATCGGGACCGCGTTTTTGTAATTTTTCTTTCATGCGTTCGATAACACCTGCATCAGGTGTTGAAGCATCGAATCTTAGTTCACCGCATAAACCGCACATGTTTTAGATAGGCGCTTAGTGCTCGCTGGAGCTAATCGTTAAATTTATGTTACGCACAACTAAGAATACCAATTTTCAGTTTTCAATTTAGGCACTCTTGAAAACTCCTTTAAATTATTAGTAACTAAAATTCCTTTGTGTTCTAAAGCAGTGCCTGCAATTAAAACATCATATGGACCGATTGGAGTCCCTTTTTTTTCCAGCTTAGCTCTTATAGATGCAGAGATATACGCTTCTTTGTCTCCAAAAGGAAGTATATTAACTAAAGCGCACATCTCCTCTAGCTGAGCCAGTCTTTTCTTTGGAGAGCTTGACTTAGCTATGCCAAATTCTAATTCATATATTACGATAGCAGGAATTGCAATTTCCTTAGGCGGAACAGCTAAAAGTTTATCGGGAACACCGCCCATGCCTTTAAAGAAATAAATCAGCGTATTTGTGTCAAGGATGTACATTAAAATTTTTCGCGCTTAATATCTACGCTTGAATTTTTTCTTATATCTTCAATAGATGGAAAATCATCCCAGCTTCCCGCAAAGTCAGCGACTAATTGAGGCCATTCATTTGCTACTTTTTCGTGAATAAGTTTAGCTACCCACTTACTCTTTGATAAATGAGAAGACTTTGCTGCTGCATTCATCCTGTTTTCTATTTCATCTTCAAGATAAATTGTAACCTGACCCATGCCAACCTCTTTTTACTTGCGTATATGTGTAATTATATGTGCAAACCCTG
>UOFD01000021.1_pt1 | contig 28128 bp, 25 predicted proteins | sample 1990101 | NCBI WGS metagenome assembly UOFD01 (sample SAMEA4728526, study PRJEB27164) | hydrothermal vent metagenome | biome: marine basaltic hydrothermal vent biome; feature: marine hydrothermal vent; material: mineral | place: Pacific Ocean | collected 2011-06-14/2011-07-23 | depth 1741 m | reverse complement strand
CGTCGGTGATAAAGGCGAAATATTGCATTATGGCGGCACAGACATTGCGTTGCACTATATCGGTTATGGCCATACCAATACTATGTTAGTAACGCGCCTACCCAAACAGCGCCTGATTTATATCGTTGATTTTGCCAACAACGACTCAACAGGTTGGCGCGACATGCCTGGTTTACCTCTGAATGAATTAGTTGCCATGCAACAACGTCTACTCAATCTGGATTTTGACAAAGTTGCATTCGGGCATGGCAGAACTGGCCCCGGTGATAGAGAAACCATCAAACGACAAATTACCTATTACAAAAATCTGCTTAGCGAAGTTAGATCAGCAGTCAAAGAAGGGCTATCAGAAGATGAAGCGGTTATATCTGTAGTACGCAATTTACCGCAGTATCGTGGTTGGAAAAACTATGATCGGTGGTTCAAGATGAATGTGCGTGGTGTCTACCGATGGGTAACAAAACAATAAATTATGCACAACACCAAACAATATTATGGCGTTATAAGTCGCAGCCTTCACTGGTTGATGGCGGCAATTATTCCTCTGTTGTTTTTTCTTGGAATCTACATGGTCGATTTAAATTATTACGATGACTGGTATCAGGTCGCACCCGCATGGCATAAAAGTATTGGCATCGTTTTAGCCAGCTTATTGTTATTTCGCATATTATGGATGTGCTTTCAAATAAAACCTACTCCACTTATTAAAAACAAATGGGTTGCACAATTAACGTCGCTTACACATGCCGGCATGTTGTTTTTATTAGTCATTATCGTTATTAGTGGTTACCTTATTTCTACTGCCGATGGTCGAGCAATTGTGGTTTTTGATTTATTTGAAATTCCTGCAACCATAACCAGTATAAAAAATCAGGAAGATATTAGTGGCGAATTTCATTTTTATATGACCACTATTCTTATGCTTATAGCTGGCTTACATGCAGTTGCTGCATTAGCACATCACTTTATATACAAAGATAAAACGTTAAGCAGAATGCTTGGCATATCACGATCAGTTTAACCATTGCCAATAATCCTTAGCTAATTATTATTCGCTAATCATTATTTACTAATCATTATTCACTAATCATTACTTACTAATCATCATTTACTCAAAGGAGAAACCCATGAAAAACTATACACTCTCAGGCCTTTTTATTATCGCCTTATCAGTAATAAGCGCGCCAGCAACTGCTGCCAATTATATTATTGACACACAAGGTGCCCACGCATCCATTACATTTAAAATAAAACATCTTGGATACAGTTGGTTAACGGGACGCATAAATCAATTTGAAGGTGAATTTAATTACGATGAAAATAAAATATCTTCCTCAAAAATAAAAGTCATTATTGACCTTAGTAGTATTGACACAAACCATGCAGAGCGAGAAAAACATATTAAATCAGAAAAATATCTTGATGCAAAAGCATTTTCAAAGGTAACTTTTAACAGCACTCGTGTGATAGATAAAGGCAATAATAAACTGGAAATTAGTGGTGATTTAGTCCTGCATGGTATTAAGAAAAGCATTGTTATTGATGCGGTTAAAATTGGTGGCGGTGATGACCCATGGGGTGGTTATCGCGTTGGGTTTGAAGGGAAAACAACATTTAAATTAAAAGACTTTGGTTATACTTTTGATCTAGGCCCTGCTTCTCAGCAAGTTGAGCTGACTTTAAATATTGAAGGTATCCGGCAATAGGAAATAAACTACCCCGCCGCAAACGGACGGGGTATATATTGATAACGAAGTTGCCTCCTGTTTGAGACACACAACTTCAACCAACTCTCAACCCCTCAAAATCAAACAACCCGCTATCCAGCAAATGCGACGGCACAACATTCTGCAAACTTCGCATAATTATCTCTGAGCGTCCCGGTGTTTCCTGCTCCCACTGCGCAATCATTTTTTTGACGACTTTTCTTTGCATATTTTCTTGCGAGCCACACAAGTTACACGGAATAATCGGGTAATTTTTCATTGCGGCATAAGCGATAATATCGTCTTCTTTACACAAAGCTAATGGGCGAATGACAACATGTTTTTTATTGTCGCTTAACAATTTTGGCGGCATGGTTTTTAGCTGACCGTTAAAAAACATGTTGAGAAAAAATGTTTCGATGATGTCGTTTTTATGATGCCCTAATGCAATTTTAGTCGCGCCAATTTTTTCAGCAAAAGAATACAAAATACCGCGACGCAAACGAGAGCATAAACCGCAGGTAGTTTTTCCTTCTGGTATTTTTTCTTTAACAATACTATAAGTATCTTGCTCGACAATATGATATTCAATATCTAAGCCGTCAAGATATTCCGGCAAAACATGTTCAGGAAAACCCGGCTGTTTCTGATTAAGATTAACGGCAATCAATTCAAAAGAGATGGGGGCTTTTTTCTGCAGCGCCATTAATAATTCCAGCATTGCATAACTGTCTTTGCCGCCAGAAAGACAAACCATAATACGGTCGCCGTTTTCAATCATGTTGTATTGCAGAATCGCTTCGCCTGCATCATGTTTAAGGCGTTTGAATAACGATTGCTGCATGCGGTTTTTGGCTTGCGCGGTATCCATTGACTTTATTGTGACGGCACTACTCATAAACTGACTTCTCACCTTCTGGTCGTGTTTGGAAATAACGTAAAGTCCAGAAGTATTGAACAGGACATTGATTAACGGCAGATTCAATAGCTTCATTCATTTTCAAACTATCTGTTTCGTCATTACCGCTGGGTAAACCTTGTATCGCTGGCAATAGCTTTACCTGATATTTTTTACTCGTCGAATCATAACAACTAACACAGGGCAATACGACAGCATCACATAATTTTGCCAAACGTCCCAACACAGGCAAGGTGGCTTTTTGCACACCATAAAAAGGTGCAAAAATAGAATGTTTTTCGCCAAGGTCTTCATCTGCTAAATAAACCAGAATTTTTCCTGCTCGCGCTTCTCGAATCAATGGTCTTAAACCATCTTCGCGGGTAAACAATTTACCACCATGTTTGCCATTGTAGCTTTTGCTAAACCGCAGTCTTGAATTTGCTACCATCCAGTTTATTACTGGGTTTCGCATTTTTTTATATGGTGCAACTGTGTCGTAATCAAAAGCAATTGCTGCACCTGCAAATTCAAGTCCAACGCTGTGTACCAATAAAATAATAATGTTTTTTTCTTGTTGCCGATATTTTTCAATTTTCTCAAAACCTATTTTGATAATTATATCTTGCACAACAGGAACTGGTCGCCACCACAAAATAAAATAATGAAAAACACTTCGCAACTGCATTTGGAAATGTTGCATTGCCATTAGCTCAATTTTTTGTGTTGTTTTTTTAGGAAAGCATAACGCCAGATTTTTTACTGCAATGTTAAATCGTTTTTTATTTTTACTTGCAGCAAGCTTTCCCAAACGGAAGCTCAGCGCATCAATTAAAGACAAAGGTAAAAGAGTAATAATAAAAAACAAACCCAAAGAAATCCAGGTCAACCAGTTACGTGGGTGCAATAACAATAACCGAAAGCGGTATTTATTTTTACCGGTTTTTTTGATTCCCATAAAGACGTAAAAAGCCGTTGCCAATCATTTACGCCAGAAAGCAGGCGTTAGTAATACCAACAAAGTAAATATTTCTAACCGGCCTAACAACATCGAGAAACATAGCAATAATTTATTAAAGTCAGTGAGGCTGGCGTAATTAGCATTTACTTCACCCAAGCCAGGGCCTAAATTATTCATGGTTGCAGCAACCGCTGAAAAAGCGGTTATTTGATCCAGACCATTAAACATTAGCACCAACATTATCAACACAAACAACGCAACATAAGCCGCAAAAAACCCCCACACTGCATCAATGATAGAATTTTTTACTGGCTGCTTACCAACTTTTACTGTCACCTGCGCATTGGGATGAATCAATCGCATAATTTCTCGCTGCCCCTGTTTCACCAATAGCAATACCCTAATCACTTTTATACCACCGCCAGTCGACCCTGCGCAACCACCAATGAAACTGGTAAACAATAAAAGCACCGGAATAAAAACAGGCCAACTGGCATAATCTGACGTTACAAAACCCGAAGTCGTTGCAATAGATACTGTTTGAAATAAAGCCTCGCGAAAAGCATTTGAAAAATCGTGATACACCGACTGGCTATATAAAACATAGATATTTATTGCAGACACTACAATCAACAGGCCGGCATAAAATTTAAATTCAGCATCTCTCAAAAAAGGCATCAAACTTTTTGAACGCGCTACAGAAAAATGCAACGCAAAATTTGCTGCGCCTAAAAACATAAATACAATTGCAACAATTTCTATCAGCTGATTATCAAAATAGCCAATGCTAGCGTCATGCGTTGAAAACCCACCAATAGCAATCGTAGAAAAACTGTGCGCCACTGCATCAAATAAACTCATACCTGCAAACCAATAAGCGGTTGCGCAGGCAATTGTTAAGCCTAAATAAATGTACCAAAGTGCTTTTGCTGTTTCGGCAATGCGTGGCGTTAGTTTATTATCTTTTACCGGCCCCGGCGCTTCTGCTTTATATAACTGCATACCACCAATACCTAACATTGGCATAACTGCAACGGCTAAAACAATAATACCCATGCCGCCCAACCATTGTAGTTCTTGCCGATAAAATAAAATACTGTGTGGCAAATCGTCTAAACCAACCAGCACAGTCGCACCTGTTGTAGTTAACCCCGAGATAGATTCAAACAGTGCGTCCGGAATACTGATATCAAGATTTTCATAAAGATAAAAAGGAACAGCACCCGCAATACCTAACACCAACCAAAATAAAACTACGACAACAAAACCATCACGCAATCGTAAATCACTGCGTTCATTTCTTACCGGTAAAAATAAAAGGAAACCGATACTTAATAATAATAAGTAGCTGTAAAAAAAGGCTCGCGCGGCATCTTCTTGATATAAAAGATCGATAACAACTGGCGGCAACAGCGTAATGCTGAACAGCATTAAAAACTGTCCCATAATGCGTTGTATTATATGTAAATGCATAAGTTTTAGAAAAAAGTTACGCCGACCTGAAATAGTTTTTCAATCGCATTAAATTTATTTTTATCCAGCAAAAATAAAATTAGATGGTCTTCATTTTCGATAACAACATCGTGATGCGCCATAATGACTTCTTCACCACGAATAATCGCGCCAATGGTTGTACCCTTTGGTAATTTTATTTCTGCAATCATTTTGCCAACAACTTTTGAGTTGGCACTATCACCATGCGCAATCGCTTCAATTGCTTCAGCTGCACCACGGCGCAAAGAATGCACTGCGACTACATCGCCACGACGCACATGCGCCAACAAGCCACTAATCGTTATTTGTTGCGGTGAAATAGCAACATCAATGCTACCTTGGCTTTCCATTAAATCAACATAAGCATGGCGATTAATAATAGACATAACCTTGCGCGTACCTAAACGTTTAATCAACATTGACGATAAAATATTAGCTTCATCATCATTTGTTAACGCACAAAATACATCCATTTGATCAATGTTTTCTTCCATCAGTAAATCTTCGTCAGCAGCGTCGCCAAGTAAAACAATAGCTTTATTTAAATCACGCGATAACTCTTCTGCTCGCTGCACATTTCGCTCCAGTATTTTTACGTGATATTTTTTTTCTAATGACTGCGCAAGTTGTTTGCCAATATTACCGCCACCCGCCAGCATAATTCGTTTTATGGGCTTATCCATTTTTCGCAGTTCAGACATCACAGCACGAATATCTTTTTTCGCAGCAATAAAAAACACTTCATCGTCTGCTTCAATGACCTGACTGCCTTTTGGCACAATACCTTTACCACGGCGAAAAATTGCCGCTACACGCGAATCAATGCCCGGCATATGTTTTCTTAAATCAGAGATTTCATGACCAACTAGTGGCCCACCATAATAAGCTTTCACGCCAACTAGCTGAGCGCGACCGCCAGCAAAATCCAGTACTTGTAACGCACCGGGATACTCAATTAATCGCTGTATGTGTTCAGCGATTAATTGCTCGGGACTAATTAAAACGTCAATCGGCAACGCATTATCATTAAATAATTCTTTATGTTTAAGAAATTCTTGAGAACGCACACGCGCAATTTTAGTTGGTGTATGAAATAAACTGTGTGCCACCTGACAGGCAACAATATTGGTTTCATCGCTGTTGGTAACAGCGACCAACATATCAGCATCGCCAATACCGGCACGTTTTAATACATCGGGATGAGAGGCATGACCAACAACAGTTTGAATGTCCAGTCGATCACTAAGCTCTTCTAGCAAAGTTACATTTATATCGACCAGCGTAATGTCATTTGCCTCTGACGATAAATTTTCTGCGACGCTTGATCCGACCTGGCCCGCTCCTAAAATTATAATATTCATTGTTATGCCAAGTAATTTGGTACCGGTTTCAGTACGACCATTTAGTGCAGCAACGTAGCACCGCAATAATTGCTCAATTTTCTACGCGGGAGTTTACGCTCAATCACCATACTTTTCATACCTGTATAGTCTATTTTTAGATGGCTTTCTTCAACCTACAATAATAAAAACCATCCGCATCTTGTTCACCGGGAAATAACTGACGACCGTATTCACACGCCTCTCCCCAATCTGCGTCTATTATAATTTCAGTAGCGTCACTGCTTGCCAAAAAACTTTTCATTTGATTTTGATTTTCATCTTTAAATATTGAGCAGGTAACATATAACATCTCACCACCAGGCTTTAACATTTGCCAGGCAGCCGATAAAATTTCTGACTGTAACGTTACCAGTGGCGCAATATCTGAGGCACGACGTAAAGTTTTAATATCAGGATGACGACGAATAACACCGCTGGCAGAACAAGGGGCATCAATTAAAATACGGTCAAACTTGTCGCCATCCCACCATTGTTTTGTATCGCGCGCATCTGCCACGATAAGTTTGGCTCTGGATTCCAATTGAAGGCGTTGCAAATTTTCCTGCACGCGCTGCATTCTTTTCTCATTAAATTCAACAGCGAGCAAACCATCTATTTCTGGATAGTGTTCAAGAAGGTGGCAAGTTTTCCCGCCCGGCGCAGCGCATAAATCCAGCACTCTATCACCTTTTGATACATTGAGTAATTCCGCAACCAATTGTGCGCCTGCGTCTTGAACAGAAACCGCACCGTCTGCAAAACCTGGCAGCAAGCGCACATCAATACCACTAGCCAGCTTTAACGCCTGCTCGGCGATAGCAATTACGTTGGATTCAATATCGTTATCTAACAATAACTTTTGATACTGCAAAGCACTGTGCCGCAGTTCATTCACTCGCAGGCAAAAAACTGGCCGCTGATTATTTGCTGCCAAAATTTTCTGCCAATGCTGTGGCCAGTCAGCTTTTATTTTTTCCAGCAACCACGGTGGATGCGAATATCTAACAACACCATCATTTATTGCTGCAAGCAATGTTTTTTTGTCGCGAGTAAAACTTCTTAAGACTGCATTTACCAATCCTGCTGCCCATTTTTTACCCGCACGCCGAACTAATTCAACTGACTCATTTATAACCGCGTAATCTGGCGTTCGACATTCATTTAATTCATACAGCGCCATTAATAAAACTAACTGCACATCAATATCTTTGGGTTTTAGTGGTTTTTTTAGCAATTGTGAAATAAAAAATTCTAACTGCCAGCGCCAACGTAAAACACCATTTACAATTTCATTTGCCAAACCACGGTCACGTGCATCTTCGAGTTTATCGGTAGTATGAATTTGCACCGCAGATAAAGACTGACCGTTAAAAACAAGTTTTAATGCTTTTAAACTTACTGCCCGCGCCACGCTTGTTTTTTCAGCGTCTTTTTTTTTCTTTTTAGAAGGGGATGAAGTTGCCATTTAACGATGTAAAAATTGTTATTTCAATATTTGATGAAGTAGAGAGTTAGCATTAAGGAAATCTGCCGCTGACATTCTGCGTTTACCTTCGGCTTGTAATTCGGTGATACGTAAAATCCCGTCGCCAGTTTTCACATCAATGCCTTGCGAAGATTCTGCCACGACTTCACCCGCGGCACATCTAACGTCTGAAGCATTTACCACTTCTGCTTGCCATAAACGAAGTTTCACAACTTTATTCTTTTTTTCATAAGCGCAATAAGCCACTGGCCAAGAATTATAAGCACGGATTGTGCGTTGAATTTCTACTGCAGATAACGACCAATTTATTTTTGCTTCAGCTTTATTTAATTTTGACGCGTAACAAGCATTAGCATCATCTTGTTTGATTTTATCTTTTGTGGAATCAGCTATCGCAGGCAGTGCCGCCATTAATGTTTGGCTGCCCAGCGACATCAATTTATCGCGCAAACTTTCACCGGTATCATCTGCAACAATTTCGCACTCTGCTACAGCCAACATATCACCGGTGTCTAACCCAGCATCCATTTGCATAATGGTGATCCCAGTTTTTTTATCGCCCGCTAAAATTGCTCGTTGAATCGGCGCAGCACCTCGCCAACGTGGCAGCAATGAGGCGTGAATATTAATGCAACCAAGCCTTGGCATTTGCAGCACTTGCGGTGGCAACAATAAACCATAAGCAGTAACCACCATTAAGTCCGCTTTTAAATCTTGTAATTGCTGCTGTGCGTTTCCGTCTTTTAGCGAAATGGGTTGATAAACAGGAATACTATGCAATTGCGCTTTTTCTTTTACTGGTGATATAGCAACAGAACGCCCTCTACCCGCTGGGCGATCCGGCTGCGTATAAACAGCGATGACTTCGTGCTCGGAGTCAATTAATGCTTGCAGCGCAGCAGCAGAAAAATCGGGTGTGCCAGCATAAATAATGCGTAACGGTTTGCTCACAGTATTAAAATATTATTAGCTTGTTGCTTGACGAAGATTTTCACGCTGCTGTTTCAACAAACGTTTTTTAATACGCTGCAATTTAAGCGGCGATAAATAATCAACAAATAATTTTCCTTTTAAATGATCGATTTCGTGTTGAATGCAAACTGCCAACATTTCTTCTGCCTGCAAGGTATATTCATCACCATTTTGATCCAGTGCTTTCACCGTGATTTTTTCGCAGCGTTCGACTGCCTCGTAAATATCTGGCACCGACAGACAACCTTCATCACAACTTTCGCTGCCCTCTTCGGCAATAATTTCAGGGTTAATTAAACACAGCGGCTGATCGTTATTTTCTGAGGCATCAATAACAATTATTTGCTGATGCACGTCCACCTGTGTTGCTGCCAGCCCAATACCGGGCGCCGCGTACATGGTTTCAAACATGTCCTCAACCAGCTTTTTTATAACATTGTCTACATTGTCTACTGACTTTGCTATCGTGCGCAGACGTTTGTCTGGATAATGTATTATATTTAGTATTGCCATAATGTATCTTGAGAGCTTTGCACGAAGCATCTTTTCCACCGTAGCGGCGTTAAAAATGCTTGAAAAGTACTCACTTACTTCGTGTAAGCTGCGTTTTTTCAGTCATTTTTGCCTTGCTGCGATGAAAAATCTACATCGTGCAAAGCTCTCATCTTGTGTCTGCCTTTAATGTTAGCAGACAGAATGTTAGCAGTCAGAGAAATTCTTGTTAAACTTGGGCAATCATCGGCAAAAATATCTGTAATCAACCCCTATTTTTTTATTTCTGCTACACTCAGTGAAAAACTTACCTTAGTAATGGAAGTTCATCTACTAAACCATTGAGAATAGTAGAAAAATTCTGCCTAAAAATTATAATTACTTTAATAATAAAGGGCATAAGTAGAACCAGAGCAAAAGAGTAAAATAAAAATAAAAATGAATATCTCAAATATGTCCAAACCACGCACTAGCCTACACAATAATCTGCGTAATATTGTACCCTCATTCCTGCTTTCAGGGCTACTAACCATTGGCACTATTTTCATCGCCGGTTGCAGTTCGCCACAACCACGACCTGCTGAACCCGAACCAGAAACCGCGACTCCAGCAGAAGAAGTAAAAGCGCCAACCAAAGAAATTCGCGTTAAAACCCAATACCCACGCCAATACACGGTTAAAAAAGGCGATACTTTATGGGAAATTTCCAGCATGTTTCTGCAGGATCCCTGGTATTGGCCTGAAATCTGGCAAAAAAACCAACAGGTTGCAAACCCACATTTAATTTTCCCGGGTGACGTATTAACGTTGATATATGTAAATGGTCAACCACAAATGCGGGTCAACGAAGCTGAGCACAGACAGATTCAGCAAGAAAACGGTGGAAGACCGGTAAAAAAACTTAGCCCTAGCATTCGCACTTCACCACTTAAAGCAAGCATCCCGAGTATTCCAGGTGATGCTATTCGACAGTTCTTGACCAAACCACGTGTTGTTACAAAAGAAGAGTTAGATAAAGCACCATACATTGTTGGCAGTGAAGACAACCATCTTATTTCTGGTGATGGTGATCGCGTTTACGTCCGTGGCGAAATAGACAAAGAGCGGGTTCGCTTTTCAGTTTTCCGCCCAGGGAAAGCGCTGCGTGACCCTGACACTAATGAAATACTGGGTTACGAAGCCATACACACTGGCGAAATACATATCACAGACTACGATGACCCCGCTTCTGGCGACTTAACAAAAACCGTTCGCGAAGTTTTAACGGGCGACCGCTTACTAGCTGAGGATAGAAGTAAGCTGGAAAATTTATACTTCCCGCATATACCTGATAAAGAAATCACTGCCCGGATACTAGAATTAAATGAAGCATTAGCTGGTGTTGCACAACTTCAGGTTGTTGTCATTAATAAAGGCGAACGTGATGGCATCGAAATTGGTCACCTGCTAGCAACCTTCACCAACGGCGATATCATACGCGACCGCCACAACAAACGCAGCAGCAAGCCAGTCAAGCTACCCAATGAGCGCAGTGGTTTAGTCATGGTATTCAAAACCTTTGACCGCGTCAGTTATGCTATAACACTGGAATCCAGACGTGTTATTCGCAATTATGATTATCTCCATACGCCCAAGTTTTAGTTCTAAAATAAGCATAATAGTGTAATATTCACGGATGAATAAATACAAACCTGCACGGAATGCGGGAACAAAAAACTCCCTCAAGAGCTGGCTAACTCTGTCACACACCGCAGGTATCGGCTCTACTACATTCCACACACTGCTTAAGAACTTTACCTCTGTTGAAGCAATATTAAACGCCAGCCATCAGCAACTTTCAAACCTGGCGATAAAGGCAGATGTTATTAGCGCGCTGTGCCATCAGCAAGGATCTGATATTGAAGCCAGTGTTGAAGCCGATCTAAACTGGGTAACCAGTAAAGAACACCACATTATCACATTACTTGACGATAACTACCCAGCACAGCTAAAAGACTTACCTGACACACCACCTCTATTATACGTAAGAGGTGACCCCGATTATTTGCTACAACCACAACTTGCCATCGTTGGCACACGCAACCCAACGACTGCCGGTCGCAATACTGCTAAAGACTTTGCCCAACACCTGTCCAACGTTGGCATTACCATTACCAGCGGGCTTGCCAGCGGCATTGATGGTGCTAGCCACGAAGGCGCACTGCGCGGCTTGGCCGGCACAATCGCGGTAGTTGCGCATGGTCTTGATATTGTCTACCCAGCACAACATCAAAAACTGGCACAGGAAATTAGCGAAAAGGGTGCAATTGTTTCGGAAATGCCTATCGGTACACAACCGCGCCGCGGCTTATTTCCTCGCCGCAACCGTCTCATCAGCGCATTTTCATTAGGCACACTCATCGTCGAAGCCGCACAGAAAAGTGGCTCCTTAATTACGGCACGTTATGCACTGGAGCAAAATCGAGAGGTTTTTGCCATTCCCGGCTCCATTCACAATCCGATGGCGCGCGGCTGCCACCAACTTATTCGCCAGGGCGCAAAACTAGTCGAGTCAGCTGATGACATCTTGGAAGAACTACGCCTGCCAGCAAAACAAAACTCACCATATCCCATAAAAACTAACGAAAATATCCATGAAAACCAAAAAAACTCGCACAAGACACTTGACCCGGATCACCAAAAACTGCTCAAATGCCTCGCCTATGAACCCGCCAGTATTGATGAACTGGTAATTAGCAGCAATTTTAGCGCCGCAGAAATCGCCTCCATGCTGCTAATTCTTGAACTGGAAGGCATTATTGCGTGTCAAAATGGCCGCTATTCATACCTCAATTAATGGATTTTACAAACATATAATATGGTTACAAGGTTTCCTGAATGATAATCAAACAATCCGTTGTTGATGTTTTAATGTTTTTATTTGAACGTTATCTGGATGATGATGAGCTAAACGAAAATAGTCGCGTGACTGATGAGCGCGACAATATTCAACTTCGCCTGAAAGAAATGGGCTTTCACAATCAGGAGATTGATCAGGCATTTGACTGGTTAGAAGGCCTCGCTGACTTACAGGAAAAACAACAATTTCTTCCGGTAAAAGAAACCAGCACTCGGATTTTCAGCGAACAGGAAAAAAAATTAATTGGTATAGAAAGTATCGGATTTTTACACTTTCTCGAACAAACGAATATACTCACGCCGGTAACACGCGAATTAATACTCGACCGTGTTGCCGCACTGGGGCATCCGCTTGATGCCGAACAAATGAAATGGATTATTATGATTGTATTACACGCACACCCCGATGAAGAAAATGCACTGGCACTAATGGAAAATTTTATATTTGATGAAACCTCCGGTCTGCTTCAATAAAAACAATAGAAGATTATCTAAAGTAGATAATCCCTAATAAATAATCCCTGATACAAATACCAAATACAAATAGAAGCGCATGAGCAAAAACCTTGTTATCGTAGAATCGCCTGCAAAAGCGAAAACCATCGAAAAATACTTAGGCAAAGATTTTAAAGTTTTAGCCTCGTATGGTCACGTACGCGATTTAATTCCAAAAGCCGATGCCATCGACACCGAAAATAATTTTTCGATGAAGTATCAAATCATCGAAAGAAACGAAAAACACGTTAACAAAATTATCCAGTTTCTAAAAAAAGCCGACACACTGTATCTTGCAACTGATCAGGATCGCGAAGGCGAAGCTATTTCATGGCATCTTTACGAACTATTAAAAGAAAAAGGATTGCTCGATAACAAAACCACACACCGCGTTGCCTTTAACGAAGTAACCAAACGCGCAATTAAGGAAGCCATTGATAACCCCGGCGAACTTTCCACCGATTTAATTAACGCACAACAAACACGTCGCGCTTTAGACTATCTGGTTGGCTTTAACCTGTCACCACTGCTGTGGAAAAAAGTTCAGCGAGGTCTTTCTGCCGGTCGCGTGCAAAGCCCCGCATTACGCCTGATCGTTGAGCGTGAATTAGCGATTGAAGCTTTTGATGCACAGGAATACTGGACTATCGAAGCTGATGTTACCAAAAATCAACAAGATTTTATCGCCCGCCTGACAATCTATAACGAAGAAAAAGTTATCGACAAACAGGCACCCAGAAAAAAAGACTCCGAAACAGCAGAAGAAAAAACCCAGTTTAGCTTTAACAATGAAGCTGATGCCGAATCTGTCAAAAATAATTTACTAGCACTAGCCAACGACAAACTGTCTGTTGACAAAGTTGAGAAAAAAGAAAGTAAGCGCGAACCAAAAGCACCTTTCACCACATCAACCATGCAACAAGATGCTGCCAGTAAATTACGTTTTAGCGCACAGCGCACAATGCGCACAGCGCAAAACCTGTATGAAGGCATCGACATAGGTGGCGAAACCGTTGGTCTTATTACCTACATGCGTACCGATTCATTACACCTTGCCGATGAAGCCATCGCTGAAATTCGCGGCTTAATCGAATCCCGATTCGGCAAAAATAATTTACCGGACAGCCCACGTGTATTTAAAAACAAATCAAAAAATGCACAGGAAGCACACGAAGCCATACGTCCAACGTCCGTCCAACATACGCCAGAAGCAATAAAAGACAAACTAAAACCCGACCAGTTTGCCCTGTACGAACTCATCTGGAAACGCACCATGGCGTGCCAAATGAACCATGCAACTTTAAACAATGTTAGCGTCCAGCTAGGTTGCGGCAAAGGCAACACTTTCCGTGCCAGCGGTTCTACCATAAAAACACCTGGTTTCATGTCAGTGTACATGGAAGGCAGTGAAAAAAGTCGACTGGATAAAGAAGCAGAAAAAATGCTGCCTGAATTGCTCGAAGGCGAAAAAATCGACTTACTGGAAATTCGTAACGACCAGCATTTTACGCAACCACCACCACGATTTACTGAAGCCAGCTTAATCAAAACACTGGAAGAATTCGGCATTGGTCGTCCCTCTACTTACGCCAACATTATCTCCACACTTACCAATCGTAATTATGTCGAGCTGGAAAGCCGCCGTTTCACACCGACTGATATAGGTCGCATCGTTAACGGTTTTCTTACCGAATATTTCACCAAATATGTCGATTACGAATTTACCGCAGATTTAGAAGACGAACTGGATTGCATTGCGCGCGGTGAACACGACTGGGTACCACTGCTGGAAAAATTCTGGTCACCGTTTAAAGAAACCGTTGACCACATTGAAGAAAATGTCAGCCGTGCCGATGTTGCGCAATCACGCCATATTGGCACTGACGAAGAAAGCGGCAAACCCATTTCTGTACGCATGGGACCTTATGGACCGTTCGTACAAATTGGCGACAAAGACGATGAAGAAAAACCACGTTTTGCCAGCTTGCGTCCCGGCCAAAAAATGGCTGACATCACTATGGATGATGTTTATTTTCTGCTGCAATTACCGCGTGATTTAGGCGAAACGCCCGAAGGTGAAACACTGTCAACCAACTACGGGCGCTTTGGTCCCTACGTAAAATACGCCAGCAAATTTGTTTCAATCAACAAAGAATACCAGGAAAAAGACATCGATCCGTACAACATCACCTTTGAACAGGCGATGGAATTAGTCACCGCGAAAAAAGAATTTGATGCCAACAAACACATCAAAGATTTTCCGGGCACAAACATCGAAGTATTAAATGGTCGCTGGGGGCCTTACATTACTGATGGTTTAAAAAATGCCAAAATTCCCAAAGACAAAGAGCCCAAAAGTCTAACTCAAAAAGAATGCGAAGAGCTACTGGCAGCAGCACCTTTCCGACGCGGTAAAAAGAAAAAATCTGCAAAGAAAAAAGTTGTTAAGAAAAAAACAGCTAAGAAAAAAGTAACTAAAAAGAAAACCGCTAAAAAAAAGGCAGGTAAGAAAAAAGCGACTGCTAAGAAAAAATCAGCCAACGATTAAATCACCATGGCAAGTGACTTTTCGATACGCCACGCCGCACATATCATTAAAATCGGCGGCATCATAGCCTACCCCACTGATACTATTTATGGCTTGGGCTGCGACCCTTATAACGCGTGTGCTATCGATAATCTCAATGCTATCAAACAACGTCCCACAAATAAATCATTTATTTTATTGGCCGGCAGCATTCAACAAATAGAGCCGTTGCTGGTTATAAACAAACAACAAAAAAACTTAATCGAAAAAACCTTAGAACCTACTAGCTGGGTTATCGAAGCAAATCAATATGCACCATCGTGGCTAACTGACAAAAAAAACACCTTAACCATTCGACTAAGCAAAAATAAAACAGTGCAAAAACTATGCGCCGCACTTAATCGCGCAATAATTTCAACCAGTGCTAACCCAGCAACTAAAACACCTGCAAAAAATAGCCTGGAATTACATCAATATTTTCATTGCAACATTGATAAAATACTGGCAACACAAAAAAAGCTAACCGCTAAACCATCAAAAATAATTCGGCTGTGTGATAATTACATCATCAGGCATTAACAAAATAAAATCATGAGCAACAACACTCCCGACATTAATGCAGTAAAAACCTACCTGCTACAACTACAAAAAAACATCTGCACCGCTTTAGCAAAAGAAGATGGTAAAAAAGATTTTATTATTGACAAATGGCAACGCGAATCCGGCAATGGTGGCGGCATCACTCGCGTATTATCTGATGGTGATGTTTTTGAACAAGCAGGGGTGAACTTTTCACATGTCTCCGGCGGACAATTACCTGCTTCGGCAACCGCGCACCGACCAGAACTTACTGGGCGCGAATTTCAGGCAATGGGTGTGTCATTAGTTATCCATCCTAAAAACCCAAAAATTCCAACCTCACATGCCAACGTTAGATTTTTTATTGCCACCAAAAAAAATGAAGATCCCGTGTGGTGGTTCGGCGGCGGGTTTGATTTAACACCGTACTACGGCAATGACGAAGATTGCATTCACTGGCACAATATTGCAAAAAAAGCCTGCACCCCCTTTGGCAAAAACACCTACAAAAAATACAAAATCTGGTGCGATGATTATTTCTACATTAAACACCGCGATGAACAACGTGGTATCGGCGGTCTATTTTTTGATGATCTAAACGAAGCAGGTTTTACAAAAAATTTTGCTTTTATACAGAGTGTTGGCGACCATTACATTGATGCTTACCTACCCATCGTGCAACGCAGAAAAAATGACAGCTACACCGAACAGCAGCGCGTATTTCAATTATATCGCCGTGGGCGTTATGTAGAGTTTAATCTGGTTTATGATCGCGGCACATTGTTTGGTTTACAAACTGGCGGCAGGACAGAATCTATTTTAATGTCACTGCCTCCCGTTGTACATTTTGAATACAACAAAACCATCGAAAAAAATTCAGAAGAAGAAAAACTTTATAATTATTATTTAAAACCTAAGGACTGGGTTTAAATTTTTAAGATTTAAATTCTTTGGGCTTAACATCTTTGCGTCTTGCCTTTTAGGATTTAGATTTATTATTTGCTTTCAATAAAAAAGTTAATACTATTTATGAACCACACAATTTACCGGCGCCTGATAATTTTCAAAATTTAATGCATTAATTTTAAGCCTTATTTCACCAAGTTTTGCCTCAACCAAATATTGGACAGGTAATCGCCGCTCATCATCGGTCAGCCAAATCGCCATAAAACCTTCATTCTCACCCGACTCTTTTTTGTGCCGCCTAATTACTATCTTTAACGTATTAACAGACTTGCTGCCAATTTCGACAATTTCTTTATCTTCAAAAAAAACTTTATATTGCCGAAAGCCATCTTTGTGGGAAACAACAAAATCAATATCACCTACTTTACCGTAGTCGTACCAGCGGGCAGAATATATTAACGACAGCGGGTCAAAAACCGAACCATTTTTTTCAATTTTAATGGCTTTATCATAAATTAGATAATTTAAACCATCTTCAATTTTTGGATTTTCAACAAGGAAATCTGGTGGTTGTTTTTTACCATCTTTTTCCCACGCTAAATCTGCATCATTGTCGTCATAAAAATCATACTCTTCATTTTCATCAAACTGCGGTATCATTTTTTTGCGTTTGCGGTATATTTCTATTTGGTTTTTATTTCGATTTAGCCACACCACTCGATGAAGATCATCATCGTTTTCATTGATTTCTTCAATTAAAAAAATACGACTTAAGTCAGGATTGATTGTTGTGCGCCAGTGATAACGCATTGGCGAAAATGACTCAGCGAGCAAAAAATTTTCGGTGCTCATCCTTAAATGAAGCCGACAACTTTTCTGACCGTTAAATTTAGAAGGTGCACTGTCAGCAGAAAGAACCGTATCCGCGAGGTCTTTCCAAACAAATGCAGTTAAAAATCCGCTGTAGGATAATCGATAAAGTAAAAACTCTTCATCGGGCTTTTTCGCTTTTGGAAGTGACCACTTTGTAATACCACCAGCCAATACTGCTGCTGACAGACTAAAGCTTATACAAAAAATAAAAACGCTGACTATTTTTTTCATGGCAGCAAAGATTAAAATTTGTGCCGCTTAATGTCCAGATATTTATCATTATAAATTTTATAAACTTAAGGGCACCTCTATTAATTGATAGGTAAACTCTTAGTAAATTTGAACTTTTTCCTTTTGGATATCACTTGCACCGTTATCTGGTAGCTCGGTCAGTGGCACCGAAATGTAATTTCCTTGAATTTTATCCACGCCGCAAATTTTTAATAACCGTACAATCTCAGGACTTTCAACATATTCAGCAACAGTATAACGACCCAGTGAGTGCGCAACATCGTTCATCGCCGTTACAATTGCCCTGTCTGTTGCTCCACGTGCCATACTGCGCACAAACTGTCCATCAATTTTAACAAAGTCCGTTGGTAAATTTTTCAGTTGCGAAAAAGAACAAAAACCTGAACCAAAATCATCTAATGAGAATCGGCAACCTATTTTTCTTAACTCGCTAATAAAGTCATTTGCCTGCTCTAAATTAGCAATAGCGCAGGTTTCTGTTACTTCAAAAGTTAATGTGCTTGGTACAATATTATATTGTTCAATCAGCACTTTTATTTTTTCTAATGATTCATCACTATCGACGGTGCCACCAGAAATATTAATAGATAAACGGATATTTTTATTTGTCACACTAGCTGCAGAAACCGCCTGCAATGAATTTTCTAGTACCCACATGTCAATATCAGTCATCATGTTAAAACGTTCTGCTGTTGGAATAAAACTGTCAGGATAATGCAGTTCATTATTTTCGTCTATCATTCTCACCAACACTTCATAACTATGCGTTTTATCTGATTCATTTAAATGCCTTTTCCATAAGGCACCATCTTGTGCTGGTAAATTAACCAGATCAATATCAGCCATTTTCATTATGGGCTGATAATGCAGACAAAATTTATTTTTTTCTAACGCGTCTCTAATGCGCATAGACCAACCAAGCTCACTGCCCATTGTGTTGCGGTCGTCATTATCTTTCTCATATAAATGCGTCTGGTTTCTGCCCAGTCGTTTTGAAATATGACATGCAATATCAGCATTTGCCAATACATCGCCTGCTGTCGCTCCTAATATATCTATCATGGCAACACCAAAACTTGCATTGACGTGATACGCCTTGTCTTCGTGATGCACTCGCAGCTTTGACAGTGAGACTCGAATTTCATCAGCAATGTTTATCGCTACATTCTCATCTACATTTTTCAAAATTACGGCAAATTCATCACCGCCAATACGTGCAGAAATATCGTGACGACGTAAATTTTTATCTATTTCTTGACTTAAATCGACAAGTAATTTGTCACCAACATCATGACCTGCTGTATCGTTAACATATTTAAATCGATCTAAGTCAATGTATATTAATGCACTCATGATAGAGGTGCGATTAACACTATCAATTTCTTTTTCCAGCACACCTTCGAGATAACGGCGGTTGTATAACCCTGTTAAGTGATCATGTGTTGCTTGCCAGCGCAACTTCTCTTCCATCATTTTGCGTTCGGAAATATCGCGAAACGCAATCACTGAACCTTTCTTTTTATCATCTACTGACAAGGTATACAATGTGCAATCAATTGGAATTTCTTTTCCGCTTTGATGACGAAACTGTGTTTCCCAACCTTTTAATTGCTCACCTGAAAGATAAGCTTCTTTTAATAAATCACGGCTGCCACCTTGATCCTTGCTGTGAAAAGCATCGACAGCATTTACACCTAACAGCGGTTTTACATCGTGCAGCCCTAATACTTTTAACGCCGCCGGATTCATAAATGTAATGCAACCATCTCTATCAACGCCATAAACACCTTCACCAACGGACTCTAAAATAGCAGCAAGATTTTCACGCTGTTTCTCGATGGAGCGCTGCACTTCAATAAATCGACGCATACCTGCGATGCGCGCTAAAAATAACTCTTCTGCTTCATTTTTAAACATGCATTCGATTGCACCAGCTTGCAGGCAATCTCGAATAACTGAATCAAGATAGGTGCCGGTAATAACGGCAGTGCGAATACCGGTGGTTAACGGATTATCTCTTAATTTCTGGCATAACACATAACCATTCTGCTCTGGCATAAAATAATCAACAATAGCAATATCAATCGCCTGCCCTTGCGCAGTTTTATATGCCTCATCTACTGAATTTGCGGTAACAACAGTATAACCATTTCGTTCGAGCAATCGTTTATAGTAGACACGAATACTTTTTGAATCATCAACAAATAACACGCTTGTTGGTTTTGTATCACGATGAACTTGACGCTGCTCAATGACCGGTTCCTGAGAATCAGGATCTAACATCGACTGCAACGATGACACAGCTTCCTGATAATTTTCCCAGGGAACGAGTGCTGTTGTTTTACGGGTACTCATCCAGCTAAGCAACTCCACCTCTGCATCATTGGATAACAGTACAACCGGAATCTCACTATAAGGCTCACGATCTAATAAAACGAGAAGCTGCTTGGACTCATCAAAATGCTCGTAATTAGGCCAACCAACGACAATAGCATGTAACTGTAGTATATTTTTTTGCAGGGTTTCCGTGGCAGACGCAAAACTATCTACACTAATAAGTTCATAACCTTGCTTGCTAAGCGTCTTACCAAGGATGTAACGCAAAGTTGCTGATTCCTCAACAATCAGAATACTTTGCTTTGCGTTATGTTCCGGCATAATAAGTGTTTCCTTAGATATTGCGAGCAATTCAAAAATTGCACATCGCTGTAAAAATATAATTGTTTAGGCAGAAAAAAGCCTGTTTAGCCACAGTTATTTATAGCAATTTGAGCTTAAAAATCCAGCGCTCACGGAATAAGCACATATATTTAAGAACACAAATGAAAAAAGCCGGCAGAAGGCCGGCTTTTTTCATCAAATTTTCTCAACAAAGTGTTATTTAAGGGCACCTCTATTAATTGATTGTACCCTCTGGCTTATTTTTTAGCTTCGCCATCTTTTGCTTTGTCACCGCCACATTTGCCTTCGCCGCATTTACCATCTTTCGCTTTATCATCACCACCACACATACCTTCTGACATAGCGACGTTAGTGTTGCTTTCTAGCTGCTGCATACCAAATGGGTTTTCAGTTGCGTTTACATTTCCAGCAGCAAATGCTGCAGCAATCGCTGCACTAGCAGCAACAGTTGTTAATTTTTTCATTATGTATTCTCTCGTTTTTAGTTTAATAGTCTTACCATATTTTGGTGCGGGCGATACTACCATACCCATACATTTACGGCGCTCAAAAATTATGGATGAGAGCTTAGACGTTGAACTCTCAAAAAAAGTTCAACCCGAAACAAACTATTTTGACAAACCTTTCTGAATTGCCTCAATAACCTCGGCTTCAATTTTTACAAACAGCGCTTTAGCGGGACTATTTTCTGCCACAACGGCAGGCCGATTAAATAACACGGTGGTTTTTCCTTCGCGCTCAATTAATGTCAGATGCAATGGGCAAAATCCCAGCATATTAGGATCTAAATTACTGACTTTATTCGCATACCAGCCGTTACAAAAAACCATACTGCGGATTACCGAGATATTATTACGGTTGTAATCATCACCCCATTTATCGGAGAATCGCGCCAGGTTTTTACCAATATTTGGCTCAAACACCACAAAAAAACCGGCGTTTTCTAAACTTTTATATACCGTGTCATAAACCGCAGATACTGGCTTATTCACATGCTGCATATAAACACCCAGAATCTCTTTACTTTCAGCTTCATCCGAATAACTCAAAGCTGGCAACATTAAAACCAGCAACGCGCACCAACTTACGAATAAATTTTTTATCTTTTTCCCCTGCTTTTGATCTTGCATTAATTCACCTATTTACGTTTATAAATACTGCTGATTATGCCACGGTATCCGTAGTAATGTAGTATCAAATGATGGCATCGATTTTTTTGCCTGTTACAATACGTGCTATTCACAATTTTTACGGAGCAAACTGTGTCCAAAACTGGTGACTTTTCAGCAACTCGAATGCGACGCATGCGGCGCAGTGATTTTTCTCGCCGATTAATGCGCGAAAACACATTATCCGCTGATGACTTAATTTACCCCATATTTGTTGTCGAAGGCGAAAACAAACGCGAAGCCATATCGTCAATGCCCGACATCGAACGCGTCAGTATCGACCAGTTACTGCTGGAAGCAAACCAGTGTTTTGAACTTGGCATTCCGGCTGTCGCACTTTTCCCTGTGGTTTCTGAAGATAAAAAATCAGACGATGCCGCCGAAGCATTCAACCCAAATGGTTTGGCACAAACAGCGGTAAGCGAATTAAAAAAAGCGTTGCCAGAACTCGGCGTCATTACAGACGTGGCGCTCGACCCCTTTACCAGCCACGGGCAAGACGGTTTAATTGATGCTAGCGGTTACGTATTAAATGATGAAACTGTTGACGTATTAGTAAAACAAGCCTTATCCCACGCACAAGCAGGCGCTGATATTGTTGCACCGTCGGACATGATGGATGGACGTATCGGCGCTATTCGACAAGCATTAGAAAAGAACAAATTTATTCACACCCGCATTCTTTCTTATTCAGCAAAATATGCCTCCAGTTTTTACGGACCATTTCGCGACGCGGTTGGCTCAGCGAAAAATCTTGCTAGCAGCTCCGGTGGTAGCACAAAAGAAAGTTACCAAATGGACCCAGCTAATTCTGATGAAGCGCTGCATGAAGTTGCACTCGATATCAAAGAAGGTGCCGATATGTTTATGGTAAAACCCGGCATGCCTTACCTCGATATTGTGCGCCGCGTGAAAGACGAATTTTCAATCCCGACTTATGTTTACCAGGTCAGTGGTGAATACGCCATGTTAAAAGCCGCTGCACAAAATGGCTGGCTTGACGAAAAAGCCACCGTACTAGAAAGTCTATTAGGTTTTAAACGCGCAGGCGCAGATGGCATTTTGACTTATTATGCAAAAACAGTGGCACAGTGGTTACGTGACGAAAAAACATAATAAAAAATATGATAGATAAAATTGATCGCTACGCCGTTTTTGGCAACCCCATTGCGCACAGTAAATCGCCACAAATACATACACTGTTTGCCGAGCAAACAAATCAATCACTAACTTATACTGCCGAACTTGCAGAAATTAATCAGTTTGAAACAGCCGTTAAAATATTTATAAAAAATGGCGGTAAAGGTTTAAATATTACCGTGCCGTTTAAACAAGATGCCTGGGCATGCGCGGCGCAACGAAGTGAACGTGCGCAACGTGCCGGTGCGGTAAACACACTAATATTACAGGCGGACAATACGCTGTTCGGCGACACTACCGACGGTGTTGGTTTGGTGCGCGACCTAATGCAAAATCACAATATTCAAATAAAAAATAAAACGATACTACTCATCGGCGCTGGCGGTGCCGTGCGCGGTGTTTTAGAAGCTTTGTTAGAACAACAACCTTCGTCACTATTAATTGCCAACCGCACCAAACAAAAAGCCGTGCAACTTGCTGCTGATTTTTCTGACTTAGGAAAAATTAATGGCTGCGGATTAGATGAAATAAACAATGCCCGTTTTGATATTGTTATCAACGGCACATCTGCCAGCTTAAAAGGTGATTTACCACCAATACCAAAAACGGTTTTTAATGAGAATTCTTGTAGCTACGATATGATGTACGCCGTACAAGCAACGCCGTTTATGCAATGGTCAAAGAGCAATGGCGGCAAACAGATTTTTGATGGTTTAGGTATGCTGGTCGAACAGGCGGCTGAATCTTTTTATCTTTGGCGCAAGGTAAAACCTGAAACAGCGCCCGTTATAAAACTATTGCGCGCGTCATTTAATTCTTAACGAAGAAATTCTCAGACTACCAAACAAACGAATAACCCGCCTGGAAAATCACTGCTGTTAAATCTGGTGTTTCTTCACCCACGCGAGGCACTTCGGAATTATCAATTGCTTGCTGCATTAGTTCGCCACGTATTGTGAATTCGCTATTTTTCGATAACTTTAAGCCATACGACAAACCATACGTCATGCTATCGAATGCACCAACACGATAATCACTGCTGGCATATTGCACATTCGCCGCGCCGCTATTATCGACATCAACACCTTGCACTAAATCATGCCGATAAAAATCAGCTTTGGTTTGCGTGTAATAACGCACATGCGGCTGCACATATTGTTTTGACGTTAATTGATAGCGATACCTGAAATCAAAGGTGTGCGAATTAATTCCCCAGTCATCGCTGAAATAGCGATACGAAAAATTAATAACATCTTCAGTTAAATGATGCACACCGCGTAAGAAAATAATATTTTTGGAACGTGAATCGGGACGATTCTCAAACAGGTAAGGCAGATTGTCGCCTGCCGCCCAACCCGCTGTTGTTAATTTTCCATCGGGGTTAACAACCGTTAATATATTGTTATAGTCATTGAGGTAGCCTGATGAAACGCCGTGAGTAAAATTCAACTGAATTAACGACGTGCGACTTAAAATTTGCGTTACACCAATTATAAAATCGGCATTGGTTTTAGTATCGTTGCCACCCTGTCTTTGTTGATCGCTGCCAGCACGACGCATTGGATTTAAACCCAGCGGCACACTACCAACAGGCGTTATAGTATCAAACGTTAAAGCAGCACCGGCTGCTAACGTGGTATTTTTATTATTAAACTCATGCTCGTAAGTCGAACTAACACCTAAAGACGTATAATCAAATTCAGAAGATACACTGGCACCCAATAAAATACTTGATAAACGGTTGATAGGCTTATCCCATTCTGCTGTTACCGCAACACGCGTATCACGAAAAGTCGAACTCAAAGGCAACTCACCTGGTTGCACGGTATAACTACCATTACCCGATGGATTAGTAAATGTTTGCACCTCTGTTGTTGATTTATGCGCACCGTTTGGTGTCGCGCCGGTAAGCGCATCAACAACAACTTGAAAGTTAATATATTCATCATCGCCCAAATCAGCCGCGACTCTAACTGCAGGCTCAAATGCACTTACTCGACCATCACCTTCTGAATAATACAGAAATGATGAATCAACATCCCACTCACCCGCTTGGCTACTTGAAGTGCCTACCTGTAATAATGCACAAGCAGCAAGACTTACCTTGCCTTTCAAGTTTTTTAATTGCATCCACAACCTCCACCACCAACACCTTGGCCACCACTAGAAGCTTCTTTACTAAAATAAATATGCTCGTCAAAATAATTATCAAAATAATTGGGCACCGGCTGCATCGAATCTTTTGCTAACAAATCTCGCTCCCACGGTTCAACACCCATAGAACTACAAGCTGTTAACATTGTTACAGCAATAAAAAAGAAAAATCCTTTCATTAAATTACTACCCATTATTTACTTAACAGGTTTTTAATTACCCGCTCCAATTTCATCTTGTCTTTTTCTCTAAAACCAATGTGTGACGCATATATTTTACCGTCACGACCAATTAGATAACTGCTGGGCATACCTCTTAACTTATATTCTGCAGCAACATCGCCACTTGCATCAAAAGCCACCACAAAATTCACATCCATTTGTTGAAGAAACTCATCCGCCAACGCTTTGTCTTTATCAAGATTAACCGCTAGAATCTCAAACCCTTGGTCAGCGTAACGCTTTTTCATGTCGCGCATCCACGGGAAAGATTTTTTACAAGGCAAGCACCATGATGCCCAAAAATCTAAGTAAACAACTTTGTCTTTAAAGTCAGTAAGCTGCACTTCTCCGTTTGCAGTGGGAAATTTTATAGCTGGTGCCTGATTTTCTTGTGATGAATTTACCGATGACGTACTTTCAGCCGCGTAGACATTAAGGCTCAATAATAAAAAACTCAAAAAGAGTGTAAAAATAATTTTTTTCATAATTAGAATTTCTGCTTAACTTTATCTTTGAAGATGGATGCGTGAAAATATATGCAAACAAGACTAACCCGCTTTTCTTAAGCAATCCTTAACAAGAATTAATTCTTAAAATCATTAACACTGCTTTAAGAAAGCCTTAAGGGCACCTCTATTAATTGATTACATCCTCTGCGAGGCCTGAAGCATGTAGCTACAAGGCATGAGTCGCAGTATAATGGTTATTCCATTTTCAAGGCTCATAACGCCGCAGATGCATGCTTCAGGTCGCGTCCTTCAGATAAACCGATTAAAACAAGTGGTACAAAACAAGTAGAACAAATAACAGAGGAATAAATTTCGTTGTGAGAATATTATTGGTTGAAGATGATGCATTATTAGGTGATGGCATTTATGCGGGCTTATGCCGTGAAAACAATGCTGTTGACTGGGTAAAAAATGGCGAAAGCGCATTATCCGCCACTATCGAGACACCTTACGATTGTATTATTCTCGACATTGGTTTACCAAAAATGAGCGGTCTTGATGTGCTTCATTCTATGCGAAAAAACAATAATACTACCCCTGTATTAATCTTGACTGCACAGGATGATATTTCTGATCGTGTCAACGGTCTTGATGCCGGTGCTGATGATTACCTGACTAAACCTTTTGAATTTACTGAACTGTGCGCGCGACTACGCGCGCTCACTCGCCGCGCGCGAGGAGCTGCCTCTGAAATAATCCGGTATAAAGATATAAAAATTAACGCAACCGCGCACACTGTTAAATACAAAAATCAAGAAATTGTTTTATCACGCAGAGAGTTCACACTACTGCTTGAACTAATAACAAATCAGGGCCGCGTTTTATCAAAACAAAATCTGGAGCAAAAAATCTACAGCTGGGGCGATGAAATTGAAAGCAACACCATTGAAGTACACATTCACCACTTACGTAAAAAACTATACACAGACTTAATTAAAACTGTGCGTGGCATTGGTTATATTCTTGCCTGAAAAATAACCATGTCAATTCGCTTCCAACTTTTACTGCGTTTAATTATTGTTTCCATCATACTTGTTGGCGGCACAGCATGGTTAAGTTATAACGATGTACGTAATGAGACACGGGAATTATTTGATGCACAGCTGGCTCGATCTGCACGTTTAATTCTCAGCATCGTACAAGCGCAAAATAGTAGTTCTGGTTTTTCGAAAATTCAGCAGTACCTTGATGAAAATCAATCACCCCTTATTTCCACCGACACAACAGATGAAACGCAACAAGGTCACGCTTACGAAACTAAACTGGCATTTCAAATTTGGGATAATGAAGGCAATCTGGTTGTTAAATCTTATAATGCGCCACTTGAGCCGATGACAAATGTTAGCAACGAATTTAACAACACCATTATTAACAATTTTCACTGGCGAACATTTAGTTTACTTAGCAGCAACAAGCGCTATCAATGTATTACTGCTGAAAGAATCGATGTACGTAATGATTTAATATTCAAAATAAGCAATGATTTGTTTTATATGTTTATCATTCTTATACCAACACTATCTTTAATCATGTACCTTTCTATTGATCGCGGCTTAAAACCATTACAACAACTAGCTTCACAAATAAATCGGCGCAGCGGAAAGAATCTTAAGCTTATAACCAGCGACTATAAATACACTGAAACCGCCATCATAAAAAAAGCTTTAAACCAATTATTGCGTCGTTTAAATGAAACGCTGGCCCGCGAAAAACGCATCACCTCCGATGCCGCACACGAATTACGCACACCATTGGCGGCCATTCGCTTACATACTGAATTAGCAAAAAACGCTAAAAATTCGCAACAAAAAAATGAATCTCTCGATCAAGTGATTCATAGCGTCGACCGAACAACCCATTTAGTCGAGCAGCTACTTGCCTTAGCACGCTTAGAACCAGAGTTACTCATTAACGAATTCACCAACATCAACCTAACCGCTTTAATCATCGAAGAAAGCGCACTGCTATCACCCATAGCAATTAATAAAAATATAGAAATATCGTTTAATAAAACTGAAACAAAACTGATTAATGGTAACGAAGCAGCTTTACGATTATTAATTCGCAACTTACTCAGCAATGCTATTTCGTATACGCCGGAAGATGGCAACATAATCATTAATCTTACACAAAAAAAATCGCAAACTATTTTGATTGTTGAGGACAACGGCCTCGGTATTCCAGAAAAAGATAGAGAACGTGTTATGGAACGATTTTACCGTGCAGAAAATCATCAGATGCCTGGCTGCGGCATCGGTTTATCGATTGTTGATCGTGTTGTACAGATACACCAGGGAGTACTGCAATTATGTCAGGCAGATAATAGTCATGG
>UOFD01000014.1_pt1 | contig 28743 bp, 30 predicted proteins | sample 1990101 | NCBI WGS metagenome assembly UOFD01 (sample SAMEA4728526, study PRJEB27164) | hydrothermal vent metagenome | biome: marine basaltic hydrothermal vent biome; feature: marine hydrothermal vent; material: mineral | place: Pacific Ocean | collected 2011-06-14/2011-07-23 | depth 1741 m | reverse complement strand
TGGAATTGCCGGTATATTTTTTAGCCAAGTGGGCGATTTTATGATCAACCATTTTGCTAGCTTCTTTATATGATACACGCACAAAATGTTCTTCATCAAAAGAGCCTTTGGTTTTACTGATGTATTCGAGATTGCCGTGATCGGGTTTTTTCCATTCTGCCCAAACATCTTTGCGCACGTAAGAATCGCCTTCCATGCGATCAACATAAATTGGTTCGGCAGCAGTTAAACCTTTGATGCATTGCAAACCGAAGTTTGTTGGATGGTCTTTATCGGGTCGCATAGATACGATTTTGCCATTTTCTACTTGAATGACAGTGCCGCAGCCAACACCGCAGTAAGGGCATTGTGCAATAGCCGTAGTGCGCGATACGGTTTCGTTTGATGTTGCGGCTTCCAGCTCAGGGTTGTTACCTACCATCAAACCTGCACCAGCAGCGGTGCTTGTAATAAAGGCACTGCCTTTCATGAAGTTGCGGCGGTTCATTTTTATGCGTTTCATTGAGTGTATTCCTCTTCTTGAGTGCGCCTATCGATGTAAATTAAAAGCGCAGCAATGTTTAGTCTTTTTTTGTTATTGCTTCTTTAGCGTTTTGCTAGTGTTTTGCACCTAGCGTGCGCATATAAGCAATAACATCATTAATTTCCTGATCGCTTAAATTAGCGAGACCGATAGCACCGCTAAAACCAAGCATACGTGTGTTGGAACGACCCTGTTTTATAGTCTCGCGGATAAATCCGTCACTGGCTTTATCAAGAAAACCTGCTTTGCCGATCGCCGTGCCCGTTCCGCCAGCTGCGTAACCATCACCATTTATCCCGTGACAGGTTGAACAGATGTCAACAAACCATTGTTTGCCGAGGCGTTCATCACCGTGACTGTCTGGTTGTGCATCAACGACTTTAGAACGATTGGGTAGCGTGGCGTGCGATTGCAGATAAGCAACAATGGTTTTGATTTTTTTCCTTCCCAGATGAGAAAAGGGTGGCATACCTGTGCCGGCACGACCATCACGAATCGTGCCTTCAAAAAACTTGTCAGAAGAAATACTTAATAATTCGGGATTGGTTAGTGACGGTGCAAAACCGGGTTTACCGATAGCGTCTGCTTGATGGCAAACCGAGCAATTTTGGTTGTACAGTTGTTCGCCTTGAGCGATTGTTTTTTTGTCAGCTGCAAAAGATGATGTGCTTGCTAAAAGTATCCCAGAATAAAGGGCGGCTAAACAGAGTTGGACACGTTTTCTGGACATTATTTAGATCTCCTGTGTAGTACAAAGTTATGCTGAAAATATTATATGCTTACTCAAAAAAAATGTTGATATAAATCAAATTCGTTAGGCTTAATTGTATAAACACCTTGATTGTATTGTCCATTCCAGCTTTTAAGCTTGATATTAATTCCAGTCATCGTCTTTTTCTGGTCTAGCCATTTCTGCATGGCATTGGTGACAGGGTACTTTTTCTTGTTCAAAACGATCATGTTCAGCTTCAAGAAAATCTTCCGGTAATTTGTGGGCAACGCCTTTATGGCAGTCGATGCAAGTTTTGTTTTGCGCCTTTCCTAGTTTGTGCTGCTCGGCGGCAACATCTCTTTGTTCGTTAAAATTCATCGCATCTTCGCTGTGGCAATTGCGACATTCTCTAGAATCGGTTGCTTTCATTGTCTCCCACACATGTTCTGCAAGCTCTTGGCGTTTTGCGATAAATTTTTCGCGGGTATCGAGGGAGCCTAAAAAATGGTGGATGAGTTCGTTGCTGGCTTGAATTTTGCGTGTGACTTTATGAACCCAATCGCGTGGTACATGACAGTCGGGGCAAGTTGCGCGAACGCCGGTAGAATTACTAAAATGCACAGACTCACGGTATTCTGTGTAAACATTGTCACGCATTTCATGGCATGAAATACAAAATTCTTCGGTGTTAGTTAATTCTAAAGACCAATTAAAACCGCCCCAAAATAGAATACCTATAATGATAAAAAAAAACGCACTACCAAACGTTGCACCAAAGAGGTACTTGCCGGATAAAAAATTTGAGGTAGAATTTTTGTTGGTCATTATGTATTAAATAGCGTTCTCATTATACAAACTAGTGACAAGATTGCCAGATTTTATAAAAATATTTTCTTGGGTGTTATGATGTAAATCAAATAATGCCGCTATAAAGTGTTCTCTAGAAAAAATTACAAATAACTAATCATGGGGATAAACAAAAGATGCTGGTTGGTTTAATATTGGCTGCAACAAATAATTATTACTGAATATCGAGTAGCGAAGCTATGAATGATAAGACCATAGATAAGAGTGCAAATAAGACCGAAAAGAAAAGTTCGGTTCCGATAAAAATTGCAATACTAACGGTTTCAGATAGCCGCACCGAAGCCGATGATACCTCTGGCGATGCGTTGGTTGAACGCTTGAGCAGTGCTGGACATGTATTGGTTGAAAAACTTATTATCGCGGATGATAAATATAAAATTCGTGCGACAGTATCGTGTTGGATTGCTGATGAAGATGTTGATGTCGTTATCAGTACCGGTGGTACGGGTTTAACCGGTCGTGATATTACACCGGAAGCTGTTGAGCCTTTATTCGATAAAAAAATTGAAGGTGTGGGTGAATTGTTTCGTTGGGTGTCGTATCAGGAAATTGGCACATCGACGATTGCTTCTCGTTGTGTTGGCGGGTTGGCAAATGGGACTTTTATTTTTTGCTTGCCGGGATCGACAGGTGCGTGCCGTACAGGTTGGGATAAGGTGATTGCACCACAACTTGATTGTAATACCAAACCGTGCAATATTGTCGCGTTAATGCCTAGACTTCTGGAAAAATGATTCCAGAAATAATGAACAATGAAAAGTGAATAATGAGTAAAACAAAACCCATACCTGTTGATTGCTGTTCTTCTTCCGGGCTTATTTCTGTTGAACAAGCCATAGAGAAAATACTATCGCCAGCAATACCCGTTAAAGAAACTGAAAGTGTAAATATTCTTGATGCGTTAAACAGAATGTTGGCAGACGATTTGTTTTCTACGATTGATGTGCCCGGTTATGATAACAGCGCGATGGATGGTTACGCGGTTCGCAGTGAAGACTGTAAGGTATCAGGAAATAAATTACCGATAACACAGCGCATACCCGCAGGGCAGGTGGGTACGCCTCTTGAAAAAGGCACCGCTGCACGAATCTTTACCGGTGCGCCAATACCTGAAGGTGCCGATGCAGTTGTTATGCAAGAAATGTGTGATGGCAATGACAGTGATGTTGTTATTAATACAGTTGTTAGTGCGGGCTGTAATGTTCGCTGTGCAGGCGAAGATATAAAAAAGGACAGCGTGGTTTTAAACGCAGGCAAACGTTTGCGTGCGCAAGAATTAGGTTTGCTGGCATCGGTTGGCCTGGCTAAATTTAATGTTAAACGAAAATTAAAAGTTGCTACTTTTTTTACAGGCGATGAACTTGTTGACCCTGGAATTGCGCCTGGTCAATCCTTAGCGCCGGGGCAAATTTATAATTCAAATCGTTATACACTGCGTGGTTTGCTGCAATCAATGAACTGCGAAATTATAGATTTAGGTATTGTGCCAGATACATTAGACGCGACAACGACAGTCTTGAAAAAAGCTGCAGAAAGTGCCGATTTAGTTATTACTAGTGGTGGTGTTTCTGTCGGTGAAGAAGATTATGTTCGTATTGCTTTAGAAAAACTTGGTGAATTATCCATGTGGCGCATTGCCATGAAACCAGGTAAGCCAGTTGCCTTCGGCAAAGTTGGTGAGACATTATTTATGGGCTTGCCGGGTAATCCTGTTTCGGTATTTGTCACTTTTTTAATTTTTGCACGCGCATTAATTTTAAAATTACAGGGCGCAGAAAAGTATCTTTTAAAACCTGTTTCTGTGATTGCAGATTTTGATTGGCGAAAAGTCAGTCGGCAGGAATATTTACGTGTACGTTTAATGCAAAAAGATACAAAAATAGTCGCGCAACTATTTCCACATCAAGGTTCCGGCGTATTGTCTTCAGCGAGTTGGGCTGATGGCCTTGTTGAAGTAGCTGTCGGCAAAGAAATTAAAAAAAGCGATATGGTTAACTACTTTTCGTTTGAAGGCCTGTGTTAGTTTTTAGCCTGTAAAAAAATTATCGCCGTCTTGAATCTCGATAATCATGGGTTTCTACTGCAATATCCTCTTCTACATCTTTGCGGCTTCTTTCGTAGACAATCTCGCGGCCCATTGCAGAACCGACATAGGCATTGCCGTTGGCGTTAACGGTTAACTCACATTTTACACTGTGTACACCTTCGCCTAATACAACTTCAATACTGTCTGCACGTTTGCTGAATACGGTAACAGGCATGATTTGGTCGGTTTCAGTGACGCGTACGTTTATTTTTTGGTCAGCCATTATCTCGGTTTCCTCTTTTGGTGTTTTTACTCTTTTAAGATATTTTGTAATTTTCTTTTAGGTAACACAGTACATCATTTTGCGAACCTTTGAAAACAACGCGATCCATTTTTTTATCCGTTTGAAAATCATACATTGGGTCGTAGTAGTCAACTAATAATGATTTTATCCATTCTTTATGAAAATAGGTATCGCCAGTTGATATTTGTTGTTGAATGGCATCAGTCAGCAATGCTTTAAATTTTTTATAACGTTCACCACCTAATCGTCGCTGTATTTTATCGATGGATGTTTGTAGTTGCTCTGACCATGAATTGAAACCTAATTCATCACCGTTGTATTTTTTATGTTCAGCGAGAGATTCATCAATATATTCTTGAAAGGTTATATCTACTCTTTCGTTGACGCTGGCTTCTAAAAGTATCAGCGGTGATTTTTTCATTTTATTGAACAATACATCAGGGATAGACCTGGAGCCAATGTTTGAACCTTCGTCTTCAATAACGATTTGAGACTGTTTTTTATTGAGAAACTTTAGTAGTGTGATAGATAATTTGTTTTCAATATCAATTTGCGAAGGCTGTGGCGTAACGTGTTTGCCAAACACTGAACCACGATGATGGTAGATGCCTTCAAGATCAAGCTGTTGTTTTAATTTGTTAAGTAGGATTGTTTTTCCAATGCCAGTTCGACCACCGAGCATAATCGGTTTTATTGCATTCGCTGACGTTTCCAGTTCATCAATTAAGAAGCGACGCATGGCTTTGTAGCCACCTTTTATTCTGGGATATATTGTGCCGGTTTGTTCATAGAGCCATTGCTGTGATATTTTTGAGCGCATGCCACCGCGAAAGCAATACAGTGCGGCTTGCGGGTGCTGCTCGAAAAAATTCTGCCAATGTTGTACACGCTGTAATTTCATATCGCCTTGAACTAATTCGTGGCCAAGTTTTATTGCTTCGTCCTGCCCTTTGTTTTTATAACAAATACCTATTTCTTCGCGTTCTTTATCTTTTATTAATGGAAAATTTTCTGCGCAGGGAAATGCACCTTGTTTAAACTCAATGGGCGCGCGAACATCGAGTAGTGGAGTGTCGTTTAATAATATCGAGCGGTAGTCATTTATTTGCGGGAGATCCATTTTATTATTTTATAGTATTTATTAGAAGTAATACTGATAACTAAAGTTTACGTCTGAATATTCGGTATTATTTTCCTGCCACTGGTGTTTGGCAAATAGCTTTATCGAGTGGTTAGTTGATAAGACAAAATTTTGTATGTACTGCACGCGCAATCGATAGATATTATCAAGAAATTGTTCGCCACTAAATTCTAAACGCGCTGTGGTATGTTTGAAGTGGGATAAAAAACCTGCGTTAAAACCGATAGCAGGTTCAAGTGCTCTTTTTAGCTGTTCGTTTATTTCCATACGAGCAGTTGCTAGTGTGTAAAATTGATGATTTTTAAGTATTTCCCATGTGCCGCCTGCGCCACCATTTAGTTGGTAGATTAGTTGGTCTTTATTGTTGGTTAGTTGTCGCTCGAAGCCGGTGTTCACTTTCCAGGAGAGTGGATTAAAAAATTTATTCTTAGGGGTGAGTGAAAAAATATCAACAAAGTCTAGCCGGTATAGTCGTAAACCAACATTATCTTCTGCACGAAATTTAATGCTACCAATATTTATTTGTGCGCCCTGCAAAAAACCATCTTTATTATCTTCTAAATCATGGAATGCCATTTTAAAACCAAATTCAGCATAGTTGTTATTGAGACGTTGCCCGAAAGTAAAATCTGCCCGTTTACTTTTGTGTGCTTTTTCTGGCGCAGTGGGTGTAGAAATTGTGTTGTTGATGCTTATATCAACAGGGTAGCGGTTAAGTTCACTTAATAGTTGGTGACTGCGTTTTGCAGTTGCAGTCTCTCGTTTTTCTTTTGTTGTTTTATAACGTAAATATTTGTAAGCGAGGTCGATTATGGTTTTTTTCTCTTTTTCTTGTAGCTGGGCAAAACTATCTGACTGTAACGTGTTAATGTTTTCAGATGATTGTAAAACTATTTGTTGTTGTTCTTTTGGCAAGCTTGCTAACGCATATTGAATTTTAGTCGCGCGGGCAGGTCGGTAGTTGACGGATTCTATGAGCTGAGCTTGTTCAATTGTTCGTACCGTATCCACAGGGATAGCGGTCAAAATATAATCTTCTGTCAACTCAATGCCAGGGCGCGCGACTTCTAGCAATTCAAGTAAGCGGTAGGAGCAATTTTCATCGAAAAAATAATAATCAAAGTTGATAGTTTTTAATTCCCATAAATGGTTAATCATTATCTGTGTTTCTTTTGACGTTAAATTTAATTTGTATTCCCAAATATCACGATGTTCGATTCGGTTGTATTCCTGTATTTTTTTGAAGTAAGGTTCTGTGATAAAGGTGCCTGGATAACCACCTACTAAGCCGCGGTAAGCATAGATGAGCGAATTATCGTCACTTGTAATGTTAGCTCCAAAATTAACCGCGAATGATAACCATTCTGATTGTGGATTTTTAGAATTGTCTAATCGCAGCAAGGTGTGACCAAACATGGACGAGGGGCTGTTTAAATGATATGCAGGGAATATCATTGTGACACTGTCAGATTGTGTTAGCTCCCGCCATTTTAGATATTCACTGCAATGCACAGTGGGAAATTGCTCTGTATCCAGTTTAAGTTGCTTACTTAGCCATTTGGTTCGGGCAATAAAACGGCACTGTGTTTGCTGATTATCATCTTTTGTCTTTATCAGCAAATGCTTGAGGGTTTCTATTAATTCAGTTTGTGGATTTTTTCTGCCATCGGTTGCGTAAAAAAAACGGCTGTCATCAACCTGGCTTACGTAATGGCCAGACTCTTTGTTGTAATGCAGTAGGTTCAACCACTCGTTTTTTTCCCATAAATTTTTTTCTTTGGCCTGGTTAATGGCAGTGTCTAAAAAGCTTTGTTCAGAATTACCAGAAAAAACGCAGGTAGAAAATATCAGTAGAAGACAAAGTAAAGTGCGCAGTTGGTTGAGGGTATGCTTATTATTTGTAACTTGTAACATATAGGTGAGGTTGTAGGCATTGCTAGCCAGTACTACTAGAAAGTATTATTAGGGGTGGGCATAAAAAAACCCTGTATCTCAGGTTATTTCCTGAGTACAGGGTTTTTTACAATGCAGCTTTTATGCAACGATGTATTTAGAGAGTGTTGGGTTAGCTTTCATGACTTCTTCAATTGAAGCAATCATTTCAGTCGAGGTCACATCTTCGTTAGGAAAAATCACTGCAAAATTTTCGTGCATTACTTTAGCAAATATATCACGGTCTTGCTTTTCTACACCGTAGATAACCGCAACGGTATCCATTGCGTCACCTTCACCAGCAGCGACATCTTCAGAAAATTCGCCCATGATTGAACCAACCATGCTAGTACCGCCATATGTCAAAGTACCTGATGTACTACAACCATTTGTACCAGTTGTCATACCGAAGGTGTTGTTACCAGAGGTACCATTAGTGGTTGATGCTAGGAAGTGCGAACCCAAGCCAGATTGTCCTTCAAATAACATGTTGCCCCAGCCACAGTTTTCACCGCCTGGTGCAACAGCTATAGCTGTTGATGATACGGATAGTAAAGCCAAACCTGCAAATATTTTTTTCATTCTGTAACTCCAAATATTATTATTGTCTTTTTAAAAGAGGCTTAATAATAAGCCAAAATAAGGGTGTTATGCAAGTGTGTATTTATATTAGGTGTTAATTATGTTATTTTTCTTTTCCTGATGGTTTGTGAAAATTTTAAAATGTATCGAGTACTATTGTTAATTTGTATCATTTTTTTAGCTTCCTGCAGTAACTTCTTGTTTATTCCCATTAAACCGTATCCGGTTACTCCAGATGTTGCCGGTATTTTGTACGATGATATTTTCATCAAAACGGCTGATGGCACACGTTTACATGGCTGGAAAATGTATACTGGCAAAAAAAAGAAGGGAGTGATTGTATTTTTCCATGGTAATGGCGATAACGTAAGCACGCAGATGCCCAATACATTTTGGCTAGTGAAAGAGGGATATGACCTGTACGTGTTCGATTATAGAGAATACGGTCAGTCACAAGGTGAAGCGAATCTTGATGCAACGATTAGTGATATGGAATTGATGCTTGCTTATGTTGCAAATGATTTACCTGAAAATAAAAAGATGATTGTTATGGGGCATAGTTTGGGTGGTGCCATGTCGATTTATGTGGTTGCGCATAGCGCGTATCGAGACAAAATAGAATTGTTAATAACGGTGGAAGCATTTAGTGATTACCATGACGTTACGCAGGAAGTTTTGTCGAAGAGTTGGCTAACCTGGTTATTGCAGTGGCCATTATCATTTACTATAGATAACAGCTATCGACCACTGGATTCTATTGGTTTGATTTCACCTATCCCCGTCGCGATTTTTCACAGCAAGTCAGATGAAATGATTGATATTTATCATGCAGAAAAATTGTTTGCTGCTGCCAAAGAACCAAAATCGTTCATTTTGATAGACAGTGACCATAGTAGTGTTTTTGTAACAAAAAATAATCGACAGATTTTGTTCGATTATCTTAAGACGTTAAAGAAAGTTGGCAGTTTTCAGTAGGCAGTTAAAAGCTTTTTTTACTGCCTACTGCAAACTTTAAACTGCCAACTATCTTTTCATTGCGTAGCAATTTTAGAAAATTTCGCTAAGGCATTTGTTACTTTTTGAATAGCTTTTTCGCAACCTTCAATATTGTGCCTTTTCGCCATATAACCTGGGTCGTTATAAGCCAGCCATACTTGTCCGTTTTTGTCTTTATAAGCTAGCGCTTTTTGTGGTAAGTCTAAAGCGGCAGTTTGTGAGCATAACATCAAAGGTGTGCCAACTTTAGGGTTGCCAAAAATGAGTAATTCAGTTGGGCGTAATTGTAAGTTTACTTTTTTTGCACCAGCAGTATGGTTGATGCGTTTGAAAATTGTCATGCCTTTTTTAGTTAGCACTGTTTCCAGTTTGTCTATCGTTGTAGTAACGCTATGCGCACTTTTTATTTTAACGATTCCAGCTGATTCGCTAGCGATTGGCTGAGTTACCGTAGTGAATAGAAGTATTGTAATTACAGTAATAAGTTTATATTTCATGTCGACCTCGTATATTTAATTGACAACGAATATACAGTAGAAATTAAAGCGGGTAAATAAAAAGAGGGGTTCTTTCGAACCCCTCAAAGCGTGGATCACATAGCATGATGATTTACGCAGGTTTACATTGTATCTTTTAGCATGAGAGTTCGTGCAAAGCTCTCAGTATGATTTTTTGATCGGTCAAGCCGGTTAAAATATGATCAGTAATTGTGCTGACAGGCGATCATCAAGACCATCCAGAATCTGGTTAGGTCCTGCGGAGCCAGGTGCGTTTGGTGCTTCACCATCACGGACTTCATAGTTGACGATCAAGCGACTTTTTTTGTTAAAGAAGTACTGCGCGCCCAGCGTGGTGGTGGTGAACTGTCTTTCTTTTGCTGCAACATCAGTCATACGGTTATATATATCGTATCGTAGATCAAGTTCTAAGGAAGGCATTATAGCGTAACCAAAGTGGCCGTAATAACCGTCAGCTTCGCCTTTTGTTTCCATATTGAATGAAGCTGTTGCGGTACCGGCGTTATTGCTTGCTCCAGGTAATGCGCCACCGTCTGTGCCATTAAAAATCATACCATCAGCAGTGATGTATTCAAAAGCCGCGCGGTATTTTCCTTTGCGAAAAGTTGTACCAAGCCCCGTTCGTGTACGGTCAAATTCATCAGTAGCCTGTGTGGCACCTGCATTTATCGTACGTTTACCATCCTGATTCCAGACAAACATCTTCCAGCCCTGTCGGCGACCACCTTTGCCACCGAAGACCAGCTCGGATGACCAGTATATGTAAGTTTCTCTGTTATCATCGTTATCGCCACGTGCGATACCGTTACCGTTACCAAACATGAGGGCGTAACTATGCTCCCAGGAAGCGAATTTAAAAGTATTAAAAAATTGAATACCGACATCACGGAAAGCGCCAACTGATCCATTAGGTCCATTACCACCGCCGTCAACTGAACCATCACTGTTAAAAAAACGTTCCAGTAACAAACCGTTTGTCACACCAGTAAAATTGACGTAGTCAAAAACATGAATGGCTGCCAGGCCTTCTTCCGCACCAGGTGTTTTGAACTGACCAGCCCTGATGCGGACGCCAGGTATATGGCTTAATGTCACACTTGCATCAGTCACTTTAGCACCACCAGCTTGACCACCGGCACGAGTAATGCCGTTATTGCCAAATTCAGCTAAGAAGAAATAATTCACCTTGTTATCCAGAGGGAAACCGGTACCGCGAACACCGATACGTGCGCGCCGAATACTAAATTGTGAATTGGTTTTTAAGTCGGGTGCAATCTGGTTAAAAATAGCATTTTGATCATTCCAGGGTCCCGCTTTAAGTTTTGTGCCATCGGTTGACTGATATTCAGGCTGTACGAATCCCCAGACTCTGGCGCGTGCAGATTGACCATCAGGCTCCGTGCCTTGCAGCGCCAGCCAGTTTGCAGAATGTACTGTTGAAACACCGCTTACTAACACCGCTCCAATAGCGGCTCCAATAGTTTTTATTAATAGCTTTTTATTCAAGTTCATTTTTCATTCTCCCGAAAGGAATTAGTATTTTTCATATTAGGTCGATTTACTTTGTTTTTTTAGGGTTTAATAAGTTTGTAACCCTTGTTTTGTAAATCGATAATGCGTACCACTCCGGCAGAAACGGGAACTGCATTACTATTTAATTCCGGTGTATGACCTAGTTTTTTACTCATTCCGACGATGGTGTTTTTACATGCGGCAAAAGCAACGCCGCTACTCGTTAACCCTTTGATACGACCGGTATTGACGTTATCTTTAAATAGCAGTCTAAGCCCCGGGCCGAATGCGACTATTTCTACGTCGACTTTGTCCTGGCCGTAATGTTTGATGAGGTTTGTTGCAACATTCAAGACCAATGTTTGTTTGAATGGGTCAGAATCACTTATTTGTAATACGATTCTTTCTTCTGCAAATGGTTTGGATTCTTCATCAGCGGGTACTTGATAGCTAAGGCTTGCTGCTATCAAAAGTAAAAGCATTGATAATATTTTTTTCATAGTTTATCTCCAGTTTTTAGTTTTTTAATAGTATTCTTTTGGCAGTATTAATCATCCGTTACTACTAGTAAGGACGGTAAAAGGAAAAAATTATTCACGTGATTTTATAAAAAAATATTTTCCTATTAAATTTCCATTTTTAGTCAGAGTTTGTTTAGTAAAGCTCTCGTATTTATTTTTTTGTTAACGCTTTAATTTTCAGTTCATCACTGTTCGCAGGTACAAAACCGTATCCAGCGTAAATATCTTGAGCATCTTTAGTTGCTAAATATGTAAGAAAACGTTGAGCGTTTTTTACATTGCGTGCTTTTAGCATTGGACCGATGGCATAACCAACTTTATCCTGTTTATTATAAGGTGCGGGTATTGCGACACCTTCAATGGGCCGACCTTTTTGTTTGGCGTAAGCAACTTCAGTTGTCCAGACGATGCCAGTATCGGCGTCACCATTTTCAATTCGATGTGGTGTCTCTCTGTGGTGGCGAGAGGTGAACCATGTTTTTCCTTCAACGGCCCAGCAACTTTTGCACTTTGCGTTTGCGGTTACTTTTTCATACAATTTGAGATCTTTAAGCATTTCACTGCCATAAAATTTGAATATGCCTTCGGTTAATGGGTTTGGGTGTGACTGAACAATGTCATCTCGTCCTAGATCTTCTGGACCTTTAATTTTCTTAGGGTTACCTTTTGCGACCATCAATTCAAGTTTGTTGTGGGTGTATATGATGTATTCATTCATTAATCCCTTGCCTTTAAGTTTTCTCAGGTGATTAATGTTGACACTAGCAAAAAGATCGGGAGTCATGGAGGTCTTTTCTCCGTTAACTTCGCCTTGTTTTAATAGTTGCTTTTTTAATATCTGTCCAGGAGGAATGGTTTCTACATAGACAGTTTTTATGTCAGTATTTTTTGATTGGAAATTTTTGATTAAATCTTCCATCACCATAAACTGATTGCCAGCTAAATACATGCTTAGCTCTGCGGTGTAAGAATCACCGATTTTTCCATAATCAATATTTCCGCTGGCATGAAAAGTTCGGTAATCGTGGCCATGGCCTGCATCTTTCGCAGCATGGGCAGTTCCTGTGGCGCTGTTTAGTACGAATGCTATTGTCATTAGAAAACTTAAGAACATTAAAAATGCGACTAATCGGTGTGTTTTCATTTTTTTCATTTACATTTCCTCTTTGGTTTAGTCTTTGAATTCATGGTTTTTTTGATTGTTATTTATTAGCGCTGCCAAGGGGCGCAGCTTTATTTTTTTCGATAAAGTTCTCAATAATTTTTTTTGTGATTCCACCAACTTGCATGCCTGAAACACTGCCGCTGGGATTAAAGATGTAAGTTGTTGGCAGGCCTTCTAAATGTCCTAAGCCGATTTTTTTTGTGATATTTGCGTCACTGAGCAAAACAGGAAAGTCTATGAGGTAATCGTCAACAAACTGAGCGACCTCGTCTTTTTTTGCGTAACCATAGCTGGGAAAATCGATAGCAATGCCAAGAACGATGGCATCAGTATCTTTGTGCTCATCATGAAACATGACTAATTCCGGCATTTCTTCGCGGCATGGTGGACAGCGTGTGCCCCATATATTCAAAATTACCCATTGGCCTTTGCCGATGAATTCATAGAGGGCTTGACGGCTATCGTCTATACTTTCAAGCGTGATGTCTAGTGATGGGTTGGTCGGTGATGGACTGGCGTGGCTATTCATGGCACTTAATAGCAGAAGGCTGAATAACAGAAGGCTAAATAAAATGGCTTTATTTAGATATTGAATCATTGTCTCTGCCTCTGTTGTGAGTTGTGTGCTCGTTAAACTGGATAGCTAATAGACGAAGTTAGCTAGTCATTTATTCCCAAATTTATTTTCTAAGTTATTTTGGGAATAAATTCTTAGTTGTTCCGTCCTATATGTTACTGCTGGGAGTTTTTATGAAAATTGTTAAAAATCTGGTAGCGGCTTTCTCACTTAAATCTGAGTTTGCTGCTCGCCGTAATAAGTTATATCGCATCGCTTATTCATGGTGTCATGATGCAGCGCTGGCAGATGATCTAGTGCAGGAAACTGTATATAAGGCGATGAAAAATGCGGAAAAATTGCGCGACATTGGAACCATTGACAGTTGGTTGTATCGTATCTTGTATAATTGCTGGCAGGATTATTTGCGTGTTAAAGGTCGCAATACTGAATTTTTTGAGATGCATGATGAAACCCAGATAACACACGTAGAAAACTACCAGCAGTCGCAAATCGTTAAACGTGTCAGAGCATCCGTGGAGCAATTGCCATTAACATTGCGGGAAGTTGTGACGCTGGCAGATTTTGCTGGATTTAGTTATGCAGAGATTGCTGAAATTACAGATGTCCCCATAGGTACGGTGATGAGTCGGCTGTTTAGAGCGCGAAAAAATTTGAAAGAGCAGTTACTTGAATTTGGCTCGGATGATATTTCTGAGCTTAAATTACGGAGGATTAAATAATGTCTATTAATGAATATTCCGAGGATAGATTAAATTTATTCATCGATGAACAACTTGATAGCGATGAAATGAATGAAATTCATGAAGCTTTACTGGATAGTAAGGAATTGCGTGAACGAGTGTGCCAATTAAAAGCTGTGCGAGAGTTGGTCGGTTATGCTTATAGCGAAGTGCCGCCTTCTCGCCATGAAAGCATAGGTAAAAAGCGTTCAAGTGCAATACTGGGTAAAGCAGTTGCCGCCTCAATGATATTGGTTATTGGTGTGATTCTTGGCTGGACAACCTATGAATATACGCCAGGTGCTGTATCCGCAATTTCGGCCGAAAATACATTTCAATATGTTGCAAATCATGTAAACGTTGATCATGGAAAACGTAAAATTGTACTGCATATTGATTCCAGTGACGTACGGATTGTTAATGCCGCGTTAAACGAAGTTGAGCAATTACTGGCAACGTATCATAAAGCCAATAGACCCATTGAGTTGGATATTGTTACCAATAAATCCGGTATCAATATTTTAAGAGAAGATGTTTCCCCTTATATTTCTCGGATAAAAAAATTAATTGATAATAACGATGAAGTTGCAGTGTATGCCTGTAATCGATCAATTGCCAAAGCACTAAAGAAAGAAGGCGTGGAGATTGTTTTGATGCAGGGTGTAACTAAAAATAAAACTGCCAGAGAGCTAATCCCCGAGCGGTTGAAAAATGGCTGGGTTTATATAAAAGCGTAGTTTTAAGTTGACAGTAGTCAGTTTGCAGCAAAAAACTTGACAGATTTCTTGTGATTTTTAGGTTGCTGCCAACGGCCAACTCTTCTTAAGCTACCACTTCGTCAAATAAAAACGTTTCAATATTCCATTCGGTTTTACTAGCATTTAGCAGCAGACACGACGGCCCACCATGTGTTCTAACTTTTCCTGATGCGCCGGGGTTGACTACCCAGGGTGTTTCTTTTTGGTCGACGATGCGGCGATGGGTATGCCCGTAAACAATGAGACGAGCATCGGCGTAGTCCCATCGTAACTTGTCGTGATCGGGTATGTTGCCTAAGCGGTGACCGTGTTCCACTACAAGCAGCCCACCAGGTAATGCAAGTTTGCCGGTTTTTGGTAATGCCTTGACCACGTCTGCTTCTTCCTCTGCCCAAAATGCAGCAAAATCATTATTGCCAGCTATTGCGATTAATTCTTTTTTTGGTTTTAACTGCGCTAAAACTTGTGCATTGGAAATATCGCCAGCGTGTACGATGCAGTCGCATTGGTTGACGGTTTCAGCAACTCTTGGATCTAAAAAACCGTGGGAGTCGGAGAGAATGCCTACGGTGATTTGTTTGCTCATAATGAAAAAGTTGGCAGTTAGCAGTAGGCAGTAAAAGCTAAAATTTTTTAACTGCCAATTGATAACTTTTAGTTATTCCTTATCATCCAAAGAAGCCGAACGTGCTTCATCGGTTTTTCTTTGGTGTTCTGTAATTTCTGCTTGTTTGCGGAATTCTAAAATTTCTTTACGCTCTTCAACGCGTTTTTCCCAAGCACCTTCACGTTCTTTGATAGTCAGTTCGCCGAAGAATACTTGTTTCATTAGTTGGAAGCCGAATTTCATCAACGCGATATCATCTGTTTCAAATTTTGCATATTCATCATCGGTCAGGTCATACATTTTGATGAAAGCATCACTCATTACAAAACGGCGGAATCTGTCCATGTCGTAACTTGCCATGAAAAACATTTGCAGGCTCATGTCAGAAGGTTTGCCGATGGTAGGGCCGGTGGATTTTTTCTTCAGGATGATTTGATACCATTCGAGATTCAGGTCGTCGTATTTTTCTACGCCTTGCGCTTTACGGTATTCACCGATGGTTTGAATTTGCTCTTCATCGTGACCTTTGCAGTGGTCTTCTTTTATCAGCAGGAAGTGACGCTCATCGCTGGCTTCGCTGATTGATTTCATTGAAAGTAAACCAGAAGGGTAGTAACGGCAAGCGGTTGGGCGATTTTCGTAAACCGAGCAGCCTTCTTCTTTCATAAATAAACAAGCACCGCTGTCGTCAGTACGCAGTTTTAAACCGGGCACGCCGTGCATGTCTAATTCAAATGGTACGGTGTGTTCTTTTAGAAATTCGGTAGTGTCCACGCCGAGAGCATCTTTCATGCGAATGATGTCGTAGGGTGCGAGTGTTACGTCGGCGCGCGAGCAACATTGGTTCCAGCAAGAAACGCCACGGTGGCAGCGAAACTTTAATTCATCATCAAGCTCAAGACGTGTTGGAGAAACGGGGCTTGAATGGGGAAGTTCGAAGCTAAAGTTGCGTTCGTCTTCAGTGTTTTCGTTAAAGTCTTTGTTATCGTTCATGATGGTACCTAATTTTCTATGTGAACTGTCATCTTGAACGGATGTGAGAGATCTTAAGCTTTTGATGTATAAGATCCTTCGGCAACTGCTCCTGTGTTGCACAATTAGCCTACATCCATGTAGAAATCACTAGCGTTCAGGATGACATAATTATTAGTTTTAAATTATAAGTTTGTAACTTAAAACTAATAACTATGTCAGTTATAAATGAAAAAATCCGGGCATCAAATGATGCCCGGACTTTCTGTAACTCAACTATCTAAATAAGTCGGGACTTATTTGAACAGTTTAGACTTATCTACTAAATCAACGTGTGCACGTTTGAAACAAGTGAACTTTTGAGTTTCTTTGTCGTAAATTGAATTCACGAAACAATGCCAGTTTTCTTCGTCGACAAAGTTCTTGTCTGTACGGTAGTAGAAACCTGGGTAACGTGATTCTTGACGGAACTCAATGTGCTTCAAGTGAGCTTCAGCAGTGATGATGCGGTGATAGTTTTCCCATGCACGAAGTAATTCGTGAAGATCTTTAGCACGCATTTTTTGAGCATCTTCTTTTAACGAGTCAATTTTCTCACCAGCCACTTTCATCATTTCTGCATTAGTGTTGTAGTAAGTTGCAACGCCAGCTACATATTCATCCATAATTTTCTGCAGACGGAACTGCAGCATCTTAGGTGTGATGTAGTTAGGGTTAACGTCAATCGCTGTTGAGTAATCCTTATGCTCAAGGAAAGTACGAACTGGACGGTAGATTTCAGTAACCAGGTCTTCAACAGAAGTATCTAATTCTGGTTTGTAATCTGCATTGTCTAAAACATATTTAAGCATAGACTTTGCACACATACGACCTTCAGCATGAGAGCCTGAGGAGAATTTGTGACCAGAAGCACCAACACCGTCGCCAGCTGTGAACAGACCGTTTACTGTAGTCATGCCACGGTAGCCCCAGTTCCAACCTTGTGGAAGGTGGTCAGGTACGCCCGCTTCAGTTTCAGTAGTCGGCGCGCCAACATCATCAGGACCAGAAGTCCAGATACCACAACAACCAGAGTGAGAACCTAACAGGTATGGTTCGGTAGGCATTAATTCAGAGTTTTTCTTCTCTGGCTCAATGTTTTCACCAACCCAAATACCACATTGGCCAACACACATATCAAGGAAATCTTCCCATGCTTCAGCTTCTAAGTGCTTAACTTCACGTGGTGAAAGTGTTTCACGTAGGTTGCCAAGTGCTGTCACAGTATCCATCCAGATAGGACCGTTACCGTCTTTCATTTCTTTAAGCATTAAGTGATTACGCAAACATGACGCTGGAACCGCTGCTGCACCGTAAGGAGGGTAGTCGTCAAGCATTTTTGCATTTTTCTGCATGTAAGCTTCGCCGTATGCGTTAGTTGCTTGTGCTTTAAATAACAAGAACCATGCGCCAACAGGACCGTAACCGTCTTTGAAACGAGTCGGTACGAAACGATTTTCCATCAGTGTAAGCTCAGCGCCTGCTTCAGCAGCCATTGAGTATGTAGAACCCGCATTCCATACTGGGTACCAAGCACGACCTGTGCCTTCACCAACAGAACGTGGACGGAAGATGTTTACACAGCCACCAGCAGCAAGAAGGATTGCTTTTGCTTTGTAAACAACGATTGTGTTATCACGAGTAGAAAAACCAACAGCGCCCGCAATTTTGCTAGGGTCGTTTTTGTCGTTGATTAGTTTAACGATGAAAATACGTTCCTGGATGTTGTCGATACCAAGCGCTTTTTTAGCTGCTTCAGCAACGATCCATTTGTAAGACTCACCATTAATCATGATTTGCCATTTACCAGAACGTACAGGTTTGCCGCCATCTTTCAATGAAGTCATACCTTTAGAGCCGTCAAAACGCTCACCATTCTCGTCAGTTTTCCAAATAGGTAGACCCCATTCTTCAAACAGGTGAACAGACTCATCTACGTGGCGACCTAAGTCGTACGCAAGGTCATCACGCGTAATACCCATAAGGTCGTTAGAAACCATACGAGCGTAGTCAGCTGGATCCTGTTCTGGACCAATGTAAGTGTTAATCGCTGATAAACCCTGAGCAACAGCACCTGAACGGTCCATTGCAGCTTTATCAACTAATTTAACAGAAATGTCTTTGCCTGATGCTTCGATCCAACGTGGAAGTTCGAACGCTGTACCACAACAAGCCATACCACCGCCGATAAGAAGAATGTCTACTTCTTCTTCGACAATATCTGGATTACCAAATTCGGCCATCTTTATATCCTCTAAATATTCTTAAATTAAATTTTGATTGTAAGTTTAAAATTACGCTTTGTAATTACGCTTTGATAATTATGCTTTGATAATTATGCTTTGATAATTACTTACAGATCAATTCGCTTGGATCACCAGCACGGTAACCGTTCTGTTCCATGTGATTGAAGAAACCAATTTCTTCGATTTTAGCCATGTCAGCTTCAGGTTTACCCGCATAAGGATCGATAGAACCTTCAGCAGTAGTGCGAATTGGGAATTTGAAACGCTTCATGTTGCCGTTACGGAACTTGATCGTCCACATAATTGAATCAGTACCACGTAAAGGCTGAACAGAACCGCCCAAAGGTACAACGTCAGCGTAGTGACGACATTCGATAGCATTTTGAGGACAGATTTTAACGCAGGAATAACATTCCCAACATTGCTCTGGCTCTTGGTTATAAGACTTCATGGCGTGACCTGTGTCAGAACCATCTTTGTCTAATTTCATTAAATCGTGTGGGCAGATGTACATGCAAGCTGTACGGTCTTGACCTTTACATCCATCACACTTTTCAGTACGTACAAAAGTAGGCATTATTATTAACTCCTGGAGTTTTAAAGTTTATGCAATTGCAATTGCGATAGTTTTATTCAATCAAATGTTTGTAACTATCTGATTAGTTTCTATCTTTTTCTTCATCTTCATCTTTCTGGCAGCCACTAATGTGACGACCGCTTAGAATCAAAATTCGTGTTTAATCTTTTATGTTCAGCTACGAGTAGCTGTTACAGTATTCGCTTCCTTAGCGTCTCATCCGATTCGACTGATTAATTTGACTGAATCCTTACAATGAGTCCAAAGGTGCTAAAGTTGGGCACGTATTGTATGCTCAAAGCACCTGTAAAAGCAATCAAAACAACGTGACAAGTCGCTTTTCAGATGTGCAGGTTAGACCTTCAGGAGGGAAACGCCAAACAATATTGCTATGGTTGCAATAAATTTTATTTATGGCAGAGGTGATGTGTTTATATGGCAATAATATCAACAAGTTATGGAATTGTTTTTGAACTCTTAAAGTGAGAATCATTATCCTTACCGGAATTAATCTTGCCCGCCTGAAAATACAGGTAGAATATGCGCTGTTTTTTCATAGAAGTAGTAATTTGAGATGTCCGAATCAGAGCCTAGCCGCGTTAACCCTAGTCGCGTCAGCCCCACCGAAATTAGTTTGCACCAGAAATCTCGTTTGCTAGAAATTGCTTACTCAGATGGTTTTCATTTCAAATATCCCTGTGAATACTTGCGCGTGTTTTCCACTGCGGCAGAAGTAAAGGTTATGAAAAAACCGGTTCACAGCAAACAACAAGTTAATATCTCACTGCTTGATCCACAAGGCACATATGCACTGAAAATTTCGTTTGATGATGGACATGACACGGGTATTTATTCCTGGTCGACATTGCACGAACTGGGCAAAAATTATGAGGCGAATTGGCAAGGTTATTTAAAGCGCTTAGAGCAGCACGGGCTGAGTCGAGGTGACGCACGCATCACTGATAAAGAAGGCAAGGTTGTTATCAAGTTGCTGTATTTTATCGAACTGGCAGGGATATCCGGCAAAGACGAAGAAGAAGTGACCGTGCCAGAATCCGTCACAAATGTAGAAACACTACTTATCTGGATGCGCAAACGCGGCGAACGTTGGCAAGAAGCGTTTGAAGATAATCGCTTGCAAGTGACAGTCAATAAACAATTTTCAGAACCGTACACGTTGATAGAACATGGTGACGAAATAGCGTTTGTGCCACGACCGAAATAAATATATGTTTTCCGCGAATAAACGCAAATAAATGCAAATTAAATAATTTTTAAAAACTAAATTGATACTTGTATTCAGGTATTACCATTAATCTGAATTTTTTATTTATTTTAATTAACTTTACCTTCTTAAATATTTGCGTTTATTCGCGTTCATTTGCGGAAAATTAATTTTTCACAGTTATTTTTATGCGAACTACTGAACTAAAAAAAGAAAACGATTTTTTGAAAGGCACGTTCATGGCAATGGCTAGTCCTTGTGATGTGTTGATGGAAATCGAAAACGAGTCGTTGGCGCAGGATATTTTAAATGCGGTTGCTGAGGAAGCCTGGCGCATTGAAGATAAATTTAGTCGTTATAAAAAAGATAATATAATTTTTAAAATAAATCACTCGCACGGTAAAACCGTTGCTATTGATGAAGAAACTTCACGTTTGTTTGATTTTGCTAACGAGTTATTTGAAATAAGTGAAGGTTTATTTGATGTTACTTCTGGTGTGCTTCGTCAGATATGGAAGTTCGACGGCAGTGATAATGTTCCGACAAAAAAACAGATAAAAAAAATAATAAAAAATATCGGCTGGCAAAAAGTTAATAGAGAAAACTGTGATGTTACTTTGCTGAAAGATATGGAAATAGATTTAGGCGGTATCGGCAAAGAATACGCCGTTGACCGTTGCGTGCAAATTGCACGGAAAAAAACAAAAAACAGTGTACTGGTAAATTTTGGTGGCGACCTTGCGATGACCACAGCACGAAAAAATAATGCATTTTGGTCAGTTGGTCGTTTGGTTACCGGTTCAGATGAAGCTTGCGGTTTGTTCCAGCTGTATCGCGGTGCGATTGCAACCAGTGGTGATGCAAACCGTTACTTAATAAAAAAGGGTGTGCGTTATAGCCATATTTTAAATCCAAAAACAGGTCGCTCAATTATTGATGCGCCGCACACAATAAGTGTCGCCGCACCGACTTGTGTAGAAGCCGGTATGATGTCAACGCTGGCTATGTTGCAAGGCGGGCAAGCCGAAGAATTTCTGAAGTTGCAGGACGTTGATTATTGGGTTGATTAAGGGGTTTTTTCAAAAGGCTAAGGCTTCGCTAACCTGCGCTCGCTCTTGGCGTTAGATTGGGCATATTGTTAGACTATGGACAAAGAGTCCAGCTAATTGTCAGTATTATTTATATAGGTTATTTAATTTTCATCCCTTATATATTGTCCTGAACGCCAAATACTGTAAAAAAATTTCTACGTACGGCGTCGTCTCGTCATACCGAATAAAGCTATGCCAGAACCAAACAGCCAGAGTGCGCCAGGAAGCGGAATAGCTGCCAGCTCTAAGCTAACGCCATCAATACCTAAATCAACACGGCCAAACTCATTCGTCATCGCAATAAATGACAGTAATTGCGTATTAGACGTTGCGGTAAACAGTAACGATTGTACATCCCAGACGTTACTGTTTACTGCGGCCATCGTTGCTGTATTAAACACCTCTGTACCAAAGCTGACTTGCCAAAAACCCGACTTTGTAGATGAAGTGGCTTGCTCAAAAGTGAGCTCATATGTTTGACCTATTGAGAGGCCGGAAATGGACTGGCTTGCGCCCTCATTAAATCCATTGACAGTATCGCCAATGGCATGAAGGAAAGTCCCGCCATCTGTGCTGGGCACCCAATTAAGAAAGGTGAAAAAATTTGAGTTGGCATCAAATACGTCAACGGACAATGGGTCTTGCGACCAGCCAGTAGGCGCAAGGGCATTAAAAGTACCGGTGTCTGCCGTTGGGTGGTTCATTGAGCCGTTGGTTATTAATGCCGCTGAAGCAAAATTTGTATATAGCACTAGTCCTATTGTTAATACCAATAATTGTTTTATATTCATATTTTTTCTCCTGTTTTTATTTGTCACGATCAAGGTTAAAACCACGCCTTTAGGCGGTCAAATCTATCTTCAATATACTAGCTCATTTAAGGTGAAACGGGGTGAATTAATGGAATACCGTTACGGTAGTCATACGGTTTTCAAGATACAGTATCATTTTGTATTTGTTACAAACTATTGTTATCAAATATTAAAAAGGGGTATAGGTTTAACCTAAATTAATCGACAATTGCTCCTTGGTAATGCATCAGAATGACTTTGATTCAGCGTTGATGCCTCTTTCTTGTCATATGTTTTTGTCTTTTAAGCGACCAGTTACATATTTATGTAAAACGCTAGACATTAGTGTTTGATAAGGAAGGCCTTCGATAAGCGCTTTTTCCTGTAGTAGATCTAGATCTACTTTTGAAATACGAATATTCACTCTTTTATTTTTTTTGAATGTGTCTTTAGCGGCTGCTTTATATTTAGCAATATCCAATTCAGTTGAAACGGATACCCATTCATCATTTTCATAAGAATCGAGTATTTCTTTCTCATATTTATTTAATTTGATTGTCATGATTTCACCTCAAGGTACTTTCTTGTTGCTTTGCGGCTGGGAATGATGGTTTTTAAAAAGATTTCAGTATTATTTTCAATAAAAGGAACGAGGTATACGTAATTATTAATATCAAGAATAAACATTTGTTGGTTTGGATATTTAGAAGTATTTGGATGCTTAATCACATTTAAAACTTGTTCATTTTCAATGGATTGAATGACTCTTTCAAAAGAAATACCACGCTCTTCGATTAATTCCTCGTTCTTTTTAGGGTCCCAAGCGAAATGACTCATAGCTAAATATTAGCACATTGTGTGCCTTTTGTAATTTTTTTTTCGTATAACGTACGTGAGTACCGCTCACTACCCGCAGCAGTTACCGATTAGTTTAGATTTAAGGTGAATTTTCAGTGCAAGACCGAGCTTATGGTTGATGTGAGTGCTGATATTAAAGTTATGCGGTTTTTTTAAGGGCGTCTAAAAACAAAAACGGCGCTAATCTCAAAAAGATTAGCGCCGTTTTTTTGAAGCTTAAAACTTGTTTAAGCGTTTAACCTAGATTAATCAGTTGAGCGCGAAAAAGACGCGTAAGCTATTGGTGTGTCTGGTGAATCAGAAAAAACCGTGGTCACCTTATTGGTGATGAGGTGTTTTTCTGATTTGCCAGGCGCGCCAAGAGGTTGCGTGGACTTTCGTGATTCAACTGATTAATTTAGGTTTAAGTCTTGATAATAATCAATCAAAATTTTGGCAACTTCAGGACGTGAGAATTCTTTAGGTGGTGCCATGCCCTGACCTAACATTTCACGAACTTTGGTGCCTGATAAAAGAACAAAATCTTCTTTTTCATGATCGGGTGCTTCACACATCATAACAACTTTATCTAATTTCTTAGAGTAAGCAGTGTGGTCGGCTTCAAAGATTTCTATTTCTAAAGCACCAGCAGGTACTTGTTCTTTGAAAATTGTTTGTGCGCCGAATGCATCGTAGTGATCGCCAACACCTGCGTGGTCACGACCGATGATGAAATGTGTTGCGCCCATGTTTTGACGGAACAATGCGTGAAGCACTGCTTCGCGTGGACCGGCATAAAGCATATCAAAACCGTAACCAGTAACCATTGCGCTGTTTTCTGGGAAGTACAAGTCAACCATTTTACGAATTGCTGCGTCACGAACGTCCGCAGGAATATCGCCTTTTTTCAGCTTGCCTAATAGCATGTGAATAACTAAACCATCGCAACCTAAACGATCCATTGCCATGTGGCACAATTCTTCGTGTGCTAAATGCATTGGGTTACGTGTTTGGAATGCCACCACTTTTTTCCAGCCGCGATCTGCAATTTCGTTACGAATTTCAGTAGCCGTTTTGAAAGTGCCTTCAAAATCTTTTTCAAAATATGAATAGTTCAACACTTGGATTGGACCAGACAAGCAAACTTTGCCCTGTGCATTAAATGTATCTGCGCCGATGTGATCTTCGCCAGCAGCAGGTGCATAGATTTTTTCTGTCATCAGCGCCATGTCTGCATCAGAAAATTCTTCAATGCCTTCAACCGTCATGATTGCAAGTACAGGGTTGCCATCAACATTTGGATCTTTAAGTGCAATGCGATCACCAACTGAAATACCGTCAGCATTTTCAACCAAGTTTAAAACAGGGGTTGGCCAAAACAAGCCAGAGCTGGTTTTCATATCTGTTGCAACAGATATCGCATCTGCTTTTGTCATGTAGCCGGTTAGCGGGTTAAAGTAACCCGTGCCCATCATTACCGCATTTGCAGCAGATGCAGAGCTAACAACGATAGAAGTAAGGTCTTCAGCCTCTTTTACTAATGCAGCGTTTTCAGCTGCATCGCTTACGAACAATGGATTTAGTTCGTCTGAACCATGAGGTTTAATCATGTAATTTCTCCAGGTTATTATTACGCTGGCTTGTTTTGCTTGCGAAGCCAGCTCAATATTTTAAAAAATTCGTTTTTTAAATAGCTTGCAGTTGTATTGCGAGAAATCAGCAAGCATTCAAAAGGCGCACGCATTCTACCCTAAAGTGCGTAATTTTCGTAATTAGCTAATGTGGGTAGTGAAAATAATTTGAATGACACGCTATAAACACATCCATGTGCGCTCGGATGCCGCGTCCATGCGGCATCCGGTCACAGCTCTCAACAAGATTAAATATCAAGCAGCGGCACCATCATTAATGCCACAATGTTGATGATTTTAATCAACGGATTAATCGCAGGCCCCGCGGTATCTTTGTACGGGTCGCCGACAGTATCACCAGTAACCGCCGCTTTGTGTGCGTCAGAACCTTTGCCACCGTGATGACCGTCTTCGATATATTTCTTCGCATTATCCCAGGCACCACCACCGGTGGTCATTGAGATAGCGACAAACAAACCAGTCACGATAGTACCAATCAACATGCCGCCTAGTGCTTGCGCGCCCAGTGTTAAACCAACAACAATCGGTGCAGCAATTGGAAGCAATGAAGGAATCATCATTTCTTTAATTGCGGCTTTGGTTAACATATCCACTGCTTTGGAATAATCCGGCTTCTGTGTTTTATCCATAATGCCCGGCATCTCTTTAAACTGACGACGCACTTCATTGACGATACCGCCAGCTGCACGACCAACCGCTTCCATCGCCATCGCACCAAACAGGTAAGGGATTAAACCGCCAATAAATAAACCGATGATGACCATGTGATTGGATAAATCAAAAGTGACTGCCATACCATTGGCTTCAAGAGTGTGTGTGTAATCGGCAAACAGTACTAATGTTGCTAAACCTGCCGAGCCAATCGCATAACCTTTGGTGACGGCTTTTGTGGTGTTGCCAACCGCATCAAGTGCATCGGTTGTGTTGCGTACATCTTCAGGCAATTCTGCCATTTCTGCAATACCTCCCGCGTTATCTGTGATTGGGCCGTAAGCGTCCAGTGCAACGATGATGCCTGTCATTGACAGCATTGCAGTTGCGGCGATAGCGATACCGTATAAACCTGCAAGTTCGTAAGCGCCCCAAATCGAAGCGCAAACTGCTAATACAGGTGCGGCTGTTGATTTCATTGATACACCTAAACCGGCGATAACGTTAGTGCCGTCACCGGTGAGTGATGCTTCGGCAATACGTTTAACCGGTGCATATTCAGTGGCGGTGTAATATTCTGTAATCACAATCATCGCCATGGTTAATGCTAAGCCGATGAGTGCCGCATAAAACAAGTTCATTGCAGAATAACCTTCAACGCCTGAAATCGAAACATCTGACATCATGTTGGTGGTAACGAAGTAGAACGCGATCGCTGAAAGAATGGCTGAGATAAACGTGCCTTTGTAAAGCGCGTTCATGATTTTTCCACCATCGGATGTTTTTACAAAAAAGGTACCGATGATAGAAGTGATAATTGAAATACCGCCCAGCATCAGTGGGTAGGTAACAGCCAGTTCACCAGCATCTTTAAGTAGCAGACCACCAAGTAACATGGTGGCAACCAGTGTTACTGCGTAAGTTTCAAACAAGTCAGCCGCCATGCCTGCACAGTCACCCACATTATCGCCAACGTTATCAGCAATAACTGCCGGGTTGCGTGGGTCATCTTCAGGAATACCCGCTTCAACTTTACCGACGATGTCCGCGCCAACGTCTGCACCTTTGGTGAAGATGCCGCCGCCAAGACGCGCGAAGATTGAAATCAACGAACCACCAAAGGCTAGACCAACCATTGCGTGTAGCGCGTCAGCCATTTCAAAACCCATCGCGATTAAAATTCCGTAGTAACCCGCAACGCCAAGCAAGGCAAGACCAACCACCAACATGCCAGTGATTGCACCGCCTTTAAATGCGATGTCTAGTGCAGGAGCAATGCCATCACGTGCCGCTTCAGCAGTACGTGAATTAGAACGCACAGAAACGTTCATACCGATGAATCCGGCTAGCCCAGAAAAAATCGCGCCAATCGCAAACCCCATCGCTGTGCTGATGTTTAATGCAAACATGATAATAAAAAAGACGACAATGCCGACAATACCAATTGCGGCGTACTGGCGTTTTAAGTAAGCCTGCGCGCCTTCTTGAATAGCGCCTTGTATGCGCACCATTTCTTCATTGCCCATCGGTTTTGCAAGCACGTTGAAGGTGGTGAAAATGCCGTAGCCTATTCCGAGTAGCGAGCAGGCGAGGGCGATTAATAATTCTGTGGACATTTTTTTCTCCCGTATTGAGAAGTTTTTAAAAAAATAGTTGTCAGTCGTTAGTCGGCAGCAATAGCTTTAAAGCTTTTAACTGCAAACTGACGACAGCCAACTGATAACTTGTTTTAATCTAATGCATCAAAGATTGAATCACGAATATCTTCGACGCCGCCGATACCCACAATGTGATGATATTTTGGTGCGTTAGCTTCGCCAGATTTCGACCAATCGGTGTAATATGCAATAAGCGGTTCAGTTTGGTCATGATAGACATCAAGCCTTTTTTTCACAGTGTCTTCCTGGTCGTCATCGCGTTGAATTAAATCTTCACCGGTTTCATCATCTTTGCCTTCGACTTTGGGTGGATTAAAAACAACATGGTAAGTACGACCAGAAGCAAGATGCACGCGGCGACCAGACATGCGTTTTACAATTTCTGCATCGTCAACATCAATTTCAACCACACCATCAATTTCGACACCTTGTGCTTTTAGTGCATCTGCTTGTGGCAATGTGCGCGGAAAGCCATCAAACAAAAAACCATTTTTACAATCGTCTTCGGCGATGCGGTCTTTCACTAAACCAAGAATAATTTCATCTGTTACCAAACCACCGGCATCCATCACTTTTTTTGCTTCCAGTCCCATTGCTGTGCCAGCTTTAACCGCCGCGCGCAACATATCGCCAGTAGAGATTTGTGGAATGTTATATTTTTTTGTGATGTAACCCGCTTGCGTGCCTTTGCCTGCACCGGGACCACCTAATAAGATTAATTTCATTTTAATTACCTTGTTATTGTTTTACGCAAAAAAATACCTGCGTCATGATTGCATGAGCAGGTATTGTTGTTCTAGGAGCCTCTGCTGATTAAGTCTGAGTCGAACAGATTGTGATTAAAATGTTCTGATTCAAGGCGTGGAATGCACGTAATAGCAGGGCTATTGCGAAATTTCACAACGCCGAAGCAGGGTATTTTAATTGCAAGATGTCGATTCATGACTTATTCAGGGGTTCCCTAGCTTTTAAAAGCACTTTTAAACTCGGTGCCGGGTTTTATTCCCCATTGATCTTCGAGTTTATATTCTCGAATGAGGGCATCAACCGTCTCCTGACCAAAGTCTCGCATGACTTCACCTAACACCATCTTTGCGGCGTGTTGGTTGTAGCCACTACCAAAGTCAGCGTGCATGGCAATTAGTTCGTGTGCTTTTTCCAGCGTCATAATCTATAAGTGAAGTTATTAGCAAAGTTATCAGCAAAGTTATCAGCAAGAATAAAAATTACTTCACCTTAAAGTCAGGACATTTTTTCTTAACCATAACTTTTTTCAGTTGTACATATTTTGGTAAACCATTTTTATTGTATGCAGGGTAATCTTCACCACGGATTAATGGTTCCAAATAAGTGCGACATTTTTTAGTGATACCAAAGCCGTCTTTCGAGATGAAAGTTTTCGGCATCATCTTTTCAACGTTTGCCACTTTCTTCAGTGGAGCCATTGTAATTTTCCATTTGTAAGGGTTGTTGCTAACGCGTTTGATTGCTGGCATAACAGAGTTGTGCCCTTTGATTGCGTACTCAACGGCAGCCTTGCC
>UOFD01000068.1_pt1 | contig 28888 bp, 26 predicted proteins | sample 1990101 | NCBI WGS metagenome assembly UOFD01 (sample SAMEA4728526, study PRJEB27164) | hydrothermal vent metagenome | biome: marine basaltic hydrothermal vent biome; feature: marine hydrothermal vent; material: mineral | place: Pacific Ocean | collected 2011-06-14/2011-07-23 | depth 1741 m | reverse complement strand
GTTTGCGATGGTGCCAATCAACTTGCTCAACGGCCGTGGTGGTATAAAACGAGAAAGCGCGGATTATTTGTTGACAGGTCAGTGGTCGAAAAAAGCCGTTGCCGAAGCGAAACGTTACTGCAATGTAAATTTGATTGCCGACACCACTGACAGTAAATTCACCACTGTACCCGATGCCAGCAGTTTAAAATTCGATCCGAATGCAGCGTACGTACATTACACACCAAATGAAACCATCGTCGGTGTTGAATTCGATTACATTCCCGATACGGGTGATGTGCCGCTGGTGGTCGATATGTCATCAACGATTTTATCGCGAAAAATTGACGTCTCAAAATTTGGCATTATTTACGCGGGTGCGCAGAAAAATATCGGGCCTGCAGGTTTAACCATCGTCATCGTGCGAGAAGATTTAATCGGCAATGCCGATGCCAATATGCCAGTGATGTTCGACTACAAAACATTCGTCGATAATGAATCCATGTATAACACACCGCCGACTTATAGCTGGTATGTGGCGGGTCTGGTTTTTGCGTGGGGATTAAAAAAAGGTGGGATGTCAGCCATTGAGGCGACAAACAAGCGCAAAGCTGAAAAACTTTACAAAGCGATTGATGACTCGACATTTTTTAGCAACCCGGTTGATGTCAAAAACCGCTCGTGGATGAACGTGCCATTTATCCTGGCGAATGCCGACCTAGATGATGCATACTCGGATGCAGCATTTATCGAGCAGGCAGCAGCGAAAGGTCTGGTTACATTAAAAGGCCATCGCTCCGTCGGTGGTATGCGTGCCAGTATTTATAACGCCATGCCGGAAGAAGGCGTTGATGCGTTGATTGCGTTTATGCAGGAATTTGAAAACGCGCAGAGTTAAAAAAGTTGGCAGTTGGCAGATGTCAGTTAGAAACATTTCTGTTCAACTCTTTCATAACTAATATTAAATTTTTTGGATTTTTTCATGTTTAACATTAAAACCATTAACAATATTTCTGATAAAGGTCTGAGCCGTTTACCTGCTGAGATTTATGCCATTAGCCCTGAAGCAGCAGACCCCGATGCCATTATTTTACGTTCGCAAAACTTGCACGATATGGATGTACCAGAAAATTTAAAAGCCGTTGGACGCGCCGGTGCGGGTACTAATAATGTCCCGGTTGAAAAATTGGGTGAGCAGGGTGTTGTCGTATTTAACGCACCGGGCGCGAATGCTAACGCGGTTAAAGAGTTAGTTATTTCCGGCATGTTATTGGCATGTCGTAATATTTGTCAGGCGTGGCAGTACGCAGCAAATGTTGAAGGCAGCGATGACGAGCAAAACAAAGCGGTTGAAGCAGGTAAGAAAAAATATGTGGGTTATGAATTACCGGGCCGTACTTTAGGGGTTGTTGGCTTGGGCGCGATTGGTGTTGAAATTGCCAATGTTGCTGTTGCGCTGGGTATGCGCGTGGTTGGTTTTGATCCAACCATTACCGTGAAAAGCGCGTGGAAAATGTCATCAGATGTTGAAGAAATGGAAAGTGTTGATGAACTATTCAAGCAAGCGGACTTTGTTACTTTTCACGTGCCATTAATTGAAGCGACAAAAAATTTATTGAATGCAGAGCGTATTGCCAGTATGCCAGATGGCGCAGTTGTTTTAAATTTCGCACGCCATGGCATTGTTGATGATGAAGCTGTACTCGCTGGTATAGAATCAGGAAAATTAAATGCCTACGTGTGCGATTTTCCTGCGCAAAAATTAAAAGGGCGCGACCGCGTTATCACCTTGCCACATCTTGGTGCTTCAACCGCAGAAGCAGAAGAAAACTGTGCAATGATGATTGCGGATCAATTAAAAGATTTTTTAGAAAATGGCAACGTTCGCAATTCAGTGAATTTTCCGAATGTTAAATTACCACGCGGTGGAAAATCTCGTGTTGCAATCACGCACAACAACATGCCAGATATGATTGCAAAAATTTCAACCGCTGTTGGTGATGCAGGTTTTAATATCCACCACATGCGTAATGAATCAAAAAATGATTTGGCTTATACATTGATGGACATCGAGTGCGAAATAGGTGATGATTTAATTGGAAAATTCGCCGCGATTGATGGCGTGTTGAAAGCGCGAAAAGTTTAAAAGAAGTTGGCAGTTATTAGTCGGCAGTGATCAGTAGACAATTATAAGTAGGCAATTTGCCGCAGAAACTTTTAACGACTAACTTTCTCTTTGTAGAGTAGAAATGTAGGCCGGCTTAAGCGATAGCGTAGCCGGCAAAACGGCAAGCAACAGCAAAGCCTTATACTGACCTATAGAACGTGCAAACCATAATTTAAAAAATATGACCGACAACAATCCACTAGCCGAAATACGAAACCGCATCGATGAAATAGACAAGTCTATTCAAGATTTGGTTTCCGAGCGTGCATCGTGCGCAGCACAAGTGGCGAAGGTCAAACAGCAACAAGGTGAAACCGGACATTTCTACCGCCCCGAGCGCGAAGCGCAGGTTTTACGTGCAGTAATGGAACGTAATACCGGACCACTCACTGACGAAAGCATTGCCAGCATTTTTCGTGAAATCATGGCCGCATGTCTGGCCCACGAAAAACCACTAAAAGTAGCCTTCCTCGGTCCAGAAGGAACCTATACACATGCCGCGGCAGTAAAACATTTTGGCAGTCAGATCGAAACCCAGCCAGTTGAAAGCATCGAAGAAGTATTTCGAGTTGTTGAAGCCGATGGTGCAAACTTTGGTGTTGTGCCGGTAGAAAATTCCAGTGCTGGCGTTATAAACCACACACTTGATTTGTTCATGAAATCGTCAGTAACGATTAGCGGCGAAGTGGCATTACGTATTCGTCATAATTTATTGAGTAAATTAGATTCGCTGGAAAAAATTGAGCGCGTTTACGCGCATCAGCAATCATTGGCACAATGCAATCAATGGCTGGATAAATATTTGCCCAATGCCGAACGCATTGCCATGAGCAGTAACGCGCAAGCTGTTTTGTTAGCCAGAGAAAATAATGCCGCATCAATCGGTGGCAGCATGGCGGCTGAATTATACGAAATGCCGATACTAAAATCTGACATTGAAGATGAGCCCGACAACACAACACGTTTTGCTGTTATCGGTCAGCACCTGCCACCATCGAGTGGTGATGACCGAACTAGTTTATTGGTTTTTGTAAATAATAAACCCGGCTCATTATTTGATTTGCTTAAGCCGTTAGCAGACCGCGGCATTAGCATGAGCAATATCGAATCACGCCCATCGCGCAGAGGCGTGTGGGATTATGTGTTTTTCATCGACATCGATGGTCACCGTGATGATGCGATTGTGAAAGAAGCCATCACAGAAATCGAACAAGCCTCCGCGATGGTCACCATTCTTGGTTCTTACCCGAAAGCTGTTTTGTAATAATGCCGTCGTCTTTTTTAAAGCTGGCAACTTCAGGGGTGCAACAGCTGACACCGTATCAACCGGGCAAACCCGTCGAAGAACTGGAACGAGAGTTAGGTATTTCTAATTCGATTAAACTGGCATCGAATGAAAATCCATTAGGGCCAAGTCTGTTTGCGATAGAAGCTATTAATAAACTTTCATTGTCGATCAATTATTATCCCGACGGCGGTGGTTTTGCGCTGACTGAAAAACTTGCGCAAAAACATAAGATCGATGCATTAAATATTACACTGGGTAATGGCTCAAATGACATTTTAGAATTAGTCACGCGCGCTTTTTTAACGCCGCAACATTCAGCGGTTTTTTCTGAACATTCTTTTGCGGTTTATCCTATCGTGGTGCAAGCGGTCGGTGCGAAAGCGAATATCGCAAAAGCCTATGCAGAAAACCATGCCACCATGCCGTTGGGTCACGACCCTGATGCTCTACTTTCACAGATAGAAGATAATACACGTATTATTTTTATTGCCAATCCGAATAATCCGACAGGTACATGGTTAACACCACCGGCACTCGAAGAATTATTTAGCAATATAAAGCAAGATGTAATCATTGTGCTTGACCTCGCGTACACCGAGTACATGGATGAAGATATCAAGCCGCCGATTAAACAATGGTTGGAAAAATTTCCGAACTTAGTGGTGACGCAAACTTTTTCAAAAGTTTATGCGCTGGCAGGTTTGCGTATTGGGTATTCACTTTCAAACCCAGAAATCGCTGCTGTTTTAAACCGTGTCCGGCAACCATTTAATACCAATATGCTCGCACAAAGTGCCGCCATCGCATCACTTGATGATAATGAACATGTGGTTAAAAGTGTTGCCATGAACAACACTGGAAAATCTTTTCTACAAAATGCATTTACTGAACTTAATTTAAATTACCTGCCAACGATGGGGAATTTTATTTCAGTTAATGTAAAGCAGAATTGCCTGGCTTTGTATCAAAAACTTTTACAACAAGGCGTGATTGTTCGACCTGTTGCAAATTATGATATGCCAGAATATTTAAGAATTACCATCGGTACGCAACAACAGAACGAAAGGTTTATAAAAACATTAAAACAATGTTTGTAAAATTTGAATAAATAAACATGACTATCTTGATAAAAAAATTATGTGTCATCGGCACCGGTTTAATCGGAGGCTCGTTTGCGCTTGCTTTAAAAGAAGCTGATGTCTGTGAAAAAATTATAGGAGCAGGGCGCAGTGAAGAAACGTTACAAAAAGCTTTGCAGTTAAATATTATTGATAGTTACGAGACGGATATAACTGAAGCAGTAAAAGATGCAGAGTTAGTTTTTGTTTCTGTGCCACTTGGTGCCATGCAAACTGTTTTTGAAAAAATTTCTGCCGGATTAAAACAGGCAGGTAATGACACAGCAATCATCACTGATGCAGGCAGTTCTAAACAACAGGTATTACAACTTGCTGAAAAAATATTTGCTGGTAGCGCTAATCGTTTTGTTGCAGGGCATCCTATTGCTGGTACGGAAAATAACGGGCCAACAGCTGCCTTTTCTGACTTATATAAAAATCGGCGTGTGATACTAACGCCGACAGAAAACACCGATACCGATGCCATAAAACAAGTAACCGAACTTTGGCAAAAAACCGGCGCAGAAGTCGAAACCATGGATGCTAAACATCACGATAAAGTGCTGGCAGCCACCAGTCATTTGCCGCACATGCTGGCATTCGGTTTAGTGCATTGCCTTGAAAATATGGATGATATTGAAAATGTATTTCGTTTTGCCGCTGGCGGTTTTCGTGATGTAACCCGCATTGCTTCCAGCGACCCGACCATGTGGCGCGACATTTGTCTGAATAATCAGCAACCCATTCTCGATATGATGAAGCGTTATAAAGACGAGTTGGATATGTTATATAATGCGCTTGATGCGGGTGACGGCGAAAAACTAATGGAAGTTTTTCAGCATGCAAAACAAACTCGCGATAAATTTACCCATTAAAAAATACCAGTCATCTTGAACGGCAGTGAAAAATCTTGTGCGTCTACTTGTGCGCCTGAATTATAAAATTTCCTGCCATTCAAAATGACAGTAATTTACGACTGTTATATTAATTTATGAAATTCATAGTACAAGGTGGTTTAGATAAGCTCGAACTTAAAGGCTCTATCCGTGTTCCCGGTGACAAATCAATCTCTCATCGCTCAATCATGTTCGGTTCACTTGCACAAGGCACCAGCCACATCAGCGGTTTTCTCGAAGGCGAAGATAGCCTGAATACACTGCGCGCATTTCAGGCGATGGGTGTTGACATCGATGGGCCGAACGATGGCAAAGTCACCATTCATGGTGTTGGTATGTCTGGTTTAACCGCGCCAGCAAATGCGCTCGATTTGGGTAACGCCGGTACATCCATGCGCCTGCTTGCGGGTTTGCTTGCCGGTCAAAGTTTTGATGTTGAATTAAGTGGTGATGTCTCTTTATCGAAACGCCCAATGAAACGTGTCACTGATCCATTGTCAGAAATGGGTGCCAAAATAGAGAGCGCAGAAGGTGGTAAACCACCGCTAAAAATCACTGGAAAGCAGTTACTGAATGGCTTTAGTTACACGATGCCAATGGCGAGCGCGCAGGTGAAATCCTGTTGTTTGCTGGCGGGATTGTACGCGCAGGGCAAAACTTGTGTTACCGAACCAGCAGTAACCCGCGACCACACTGAACGTATGTTAAAGGCCTTTGGTTGTGAGGTTGAAGTGAATGGCGATACTGCTTGCATCACCGGCCCGGCAAAATTAACCGCCACCAATATTGATGTGCCAGCGGATATTTCATCCGCCGCTTTTTTCATGGTGGGCGCAAGCATTGCCAAGGGTTCAGATATTATTTTAGAACACGTTGGCATCAACCCAACACGTACGGGCGTTATCGATATTTTACAATTGATGGGCGCAGACATCACGCTATCGAACCAGATTGAAATCGGTGGTGAGCCGGTCGCTGACATTCGCATTAAAAGCGCGAAGTTGAAAGGTATTCATATTCCTGAGCAGTTGGTACCGCTGGCGATTGATGAATTTCCTGCGCTATTCGTGGCGGCGGCTTGCGCTGAAGGGCAGACTACCATCACCGGCGCGGAAGAATTAAGAGTGAAAGAAAGTGACCGTATTCAGGTGATGGCCGATGGTCTGCAAGTGTTAGGTGTTGATGCGCACGCCACCGATGATGGCATGGTTATTCAGGGGCGTGATGCTGGAGCAGCATTTGATGGAGGCACGGTGCATAGCCACGACGACCATCGCATCGCGATGGCATTTGCCATGGCAGGGCTGCGCGCCAGTGGCGAAATTCATATCGAAGACTGTGACAATGTGAATACCTCTTTCCCAGATTTTGCGGGTTTAGCAACGTCCTGCGGACTTTCTATTCAAGTTTTAAACGACTAATTACTGATGACAGATAAAACACAGGTTATTTGCCTCGACGGCCCCAGCGGTGTTGGCAAAGGCACTATCTGTCTGGCAGTGGCAAAAAAACTCGGCTGGCATATTTTAGACAGCGGCTCGTTATATCGCATCACCGCTTTGCAGGTTTCTCGAGATTTCCCTGCGCAGGCGATTGATTCATTTGATGAAACAAAACTTTCAGACATTGCAAAAAATCTGTCTATTTCCTACCTCGAAAAAAATAATGAGCTGGTGATTTCTCTTAACGGCGAAAACATCACGCCATTAATTCGTAATGAGGAAATCGGTGCTAAAGCCTCGCAGATTGCGGAGATTCCCGTTGTTCGAGAGGCATTATTGGCACGGCAGCGGGCGTTTCTGCTTGAACCTGGTTTGGTTGCCGATGGTCGCGATATGGGCACGGTGGTATTTCCACAGGCAGTGTTGAAAATTTATTTAACTGCAAGTGCCGAAGAAAGGGCACAAAGACGCTATAAGCAGTTGAAAGACAAAGGAATTGGTGCTAACCTCTCATCCCTTGTTGAAGAGTTGCGTTTACGTGATGATCGAGACATGAATCGGAAGACAGCACCGCTGAAACCCGCTTCGGATGCCGTCATCATCGACACAACACCATTAAGCATTGAACAGGTGACAAATAAAGTCATGGCTTTGGTTGCGAATTTGGCGGAGCAAAAAAGAACAAAAAACTGAACAGTAAATTCTGAACAGCAAATTAAGTCGTTTAGTATTTAACCAACTTAAACTGTTCACCGGTGGTCTGTCACATGACAGGCTGTATTATTAACTAACCGTGTTCTGTTTTTCTAAATCATTGAAAAGCAAACACATACAATCAAGAAAATATTATTATGTCAGAAAGTTTTGCAGAATTATTTGAAGAAAGTCTCGCTCAAACCGATATGAGTGCCGGCAACGTTGTGCTTGGTACTATCGCCGATATCTCAGATGGATACGTTATCGTATCTGCAGGTTTGAAATCCGAGGGTGTTATTCCCGTTAGCCAGTTCACCAATTTACAAGGTGAATTAGAAGTCAGCATCGGCGACGAAGTTGAAGTGGTATTAGAAGCCGTTGAAGATGGTTATGGCGAAACACGTTTATCGCGCGAAAAAGCGAAACGAGCGAAAGCCTGGATTACACTAGAAAAATCTTTCGATGCCGAAGAAATTATTACCGGCATTATTACAGGTAAAGTCAAAGGTGGCTTTACGGTTGAATTGGGCGATATTCGTGCCTTCCTACCAGGTTCATTAGTGGATGTGCGTCCAGTACGCGACACGGCTTATCTGGAAAATAAAGAGCTTGAATTTAAAGTAATTAAACTTGATCAGAAACGTAACAATGTTGTAGTTTCTCGTCGCGCGGTTGTTGAAAACGAGTTTAGTGAAGAACGTGAAACACTGCTTAATAGCATCGAAGAAGGCAAGCCAATTAAAGGCGTGGTTAAAAACCTTACCGATTACGGCGCGTTCCTTGATCTTGGCGGTATTGATGGTTTGTTACACATCACTGACATGGCATGGAAACGTGTTCGCCATCCTTCAGAAATTGTTGAAGTGGGTCAGGAAATTAGTGTTATGGTGCTCAAGTTCGACAAAGAGAAAACACGTGTTTCTTTAGGTCTTAAACAATTAGGTGAAGATCCATGGGCAGAAATTGCACGTCGTTACCCTGAAGGTTCACGCCTGTTTGGTAAGGTCAGTAATATCACTGATTATGGTTGTTTTGTTGAAATTGAAGATGGCGTTGAAGGTTTAGTTCACGTTTCTGAAATGGACTGGACGAATAAAAACGTCAATCCTGCGTCTGTCGTAACACTGGGCGAAGAAAAAGAAGTGATGATTCTGGATATCGACGAAGAACGTCGCCGTATCTCACTGGGCATGAAACAGTGCCAAGCAAATCCATGGGATGAATTTTTTGCCTCACATAACAAAGGCGATAAAGTGGTTGGCACCATTAAATCAATTACAGACTTCGGCATCTTCGTTGGTTTGAATGGCGAAATTGATGGCCTGATTCACATGTCTGATATTTCATGGGATGAAACAGGTGAAGATGTTGCACGTAACTACAAGAAAGGCGATGAACTTGAAGCGGTTGTACTTTCTATCGATGCAGAACGTGAACGTATTTCATTGGGCATTAAGCAGATGGAGCAGGACCCAATTTCTACCTTTATTGCAGGAAACAAAAAAGGTTCTATCGTGATAGGTACTGTCTTGTCAGTAGATGCAAAAGCTGCAATCATTGATTTAGGTGATGGTGTTGAAGGCACGTTACGTGCTTCTGAATTATCACGTGATCGTATTGAAGACGCGAGCACTGTGCTTAAAGTTGGCGAAAAAGTAGAAGCCAAGTTGATGGGTGTTGATCGTAAAAATCGTGGTATCGCATTATCGATTAAAGCGAAAGATTACGATGATGAAACTGAAGCGTTGAAAGATTTTTCGGATAATCAAGAGGCATCAGGCGCAGCACCTACTTTAGGTGATTTAATGAAAGAGCAAATGAAATCTAACGACTGATATATTGATAGCTGTTACCCTGAATAAAAAGTTCTTCACTGTCGTTCAGGATGACATGATAGGAATAAATTTAATTGTCAGTTGAATGTTGATATACAACAGAGGAAAAAATAAGTATGGCTGAAGAAATGCAAGCAGATGCAATGATGAAATCAGAATTAATTGAACGCATTGCGCGAAAGCAAAGTCATCTTGCCTACAAGGATGTAGAGCTGGCAGTTAAAAGTATTATGGAGCAAATGAGTAATTCATTGTCTAGCGGTGATCGTATTGAGATACGTGGTTTTGGTAGCTTCTCATTGCACTACCGACCACCACGTTCTGGTCGTAATCCAAAAACAGGTGGTTCGGTTGCATTACCCGGTAAACATGTGCCACATTTTAAACCTGGCAAAGAATTACGCGAAAGGGTAAATGCATCAATGCTAAAAGAGAAAGAACCTAACATCTAGTTTCACAATAAAAAGATTCAAGATAATTCACCACAGAAGCAAGGAGAATACAAAGGAAGGCTTTTTATTGTTAACTGTGCTGCATGCCATTAATAAAACAAAACTCTGTGGTGAAATGCTTTTAATTTTTGACAGTCCGCTTATGTAATATTTTAATACATGTCATTTATTCCCCCATAGTACTGTGCTTGATTTCTTACAAATATCGCCCTTGTTTTTAACAACGATACCCATTGTTATTGGTTTTTTATGGTTTTTATTTCGTACAAAAAAAACGCATAAACAACAGCAGTCCACTTTATCTTCCGAATATTTTAAAGGCTTAAATTACCTGCTTAATGATGAGCAAGGCAAAGCACTGGATATTTTTGTTAAATTAGTTGAATCAAACTGGGACACTATCGATACACATTTTGCTTTGGGTAAAATTTATCGTAAAAACGGTGAGATGGATAAAGCTATAAAAATTCATCAGAGTTTAATTGCAAGACCTTCTTTACCGGAACGTTATCGGTGCAAAATTTTACTGGAGCTGGGTTACGATTATTTAGGTGCAGGTTGGTTTGATCGTGCTGAAGGGCTTTTTAAAGAAGTTTTAATTCAAGATGAAAAATCAAAGGAAGCGCGACATAATTTAATTCTTATTTATCAGCAGGAAAAAGACTGGTTTAAAGCTATTGATATCGCCGCTGATATATTTGCAGAAAATCCATCGGTTACTGGACCAATGATTGCGCAATATTATTGCGAACTGGCGGATATTTCTAAAATAAAAGGAGATGTTATTCAATTAAAAAATCATGCAAATAAAGCCTTACGTTATGATGCATCCTGTGTACGCGCTTCGATTTTATTAGCTGAACAGGAAAAAAAGGATGGTAATGACAAAAAAGCAATCATGTTGTATGAAGCAATTGAAAAACAGGATCCAGAATCAGTCATACTGGTAATTGATTCCATGCTTGAATGTTATAAGAATTTATCATCGGAAAAAAAGCTATATGAGTACCTTGTTGATCTTCAAAATCGCCATGAAAATCTATTTTTACAAACTATGATTGTCTCTGTCCTTGAAAAATCGCAGTGCAAGCAAGCAGCAATAGAATACTTATCAGGTAAAATAAAAACTCAACCAAGTTTAGAGGGCATTCAAAAACTTGTTGCATATAAAGAAAAAGAGACTGGTGCAGATGAAATATTTGCCGATTTAACGTTGGCAATTTCAATGATGCAAAAAGATAACATGGGATATCGCTGCCAAAAATGTGGCTTTAGCACAAACACACATTATTGGTTGTGTCCAAGCTGCAACCATTGGGCCAGGGTAAAACCGAGTGTTATCGAGCATGAAAATAATCGCGTCGTGGATACTAGTACATAAAGGCATTTTGCTACTCCAAACTTTTCCCATCCATCGCTACTCTGGGTTTTTATCTGAAGCAGAAACTATAGAGGTGCCCTATAATAGTTAGTTGATAACTAGATTTTTTTCGCATAAGCAAAATAACCGTGTAAGGTTTTACTTACAATCATTAACCGCATTTCCTGACTTTTATTCTCAGCAAAATAGGTTAAGCTCTTTCCTCCAATCAAAAATATCCAAGGAGGATACTCATGAAATTATTTTATACACTATTTTTAACACTTACCTTATTATTTTCATCAGCGGCTATGTCAGCGCAGGCACCGGCTGAAAAGGTCAATATCAACACAGCTAACGCTGAACAAATTGCAACGGCTATGACGGGCATTGGCGATAATAAAGCAAAAGCGATTGTTGATTATCGTAGCAGCCATGGTAAGTTTAAATCGGTTCAAGATTTGGAGAACGTCGGTGGTATTGGCACAAAAACTGTCGAAAAAAACAAAGGTAAAATTACTTTGTAACTTATAGTTCTTAAGATGAATCTTAAGAAAATACTAAAAAAAGACCTGATTTTCAGGTCTTTTTTTATGCGCGATTAATAATCGATGAAGTTGTTTATGATTTATAGGAAATGAGTTGAGAGCTATTTTTCGAGGGTGAAAGTGCTTGCTTTTCATGACATTATGTCTGTTTGACGATTTTTTTTTCACCTTTAGTTACATAACTAATTATTAGTGTAATAAAGAATTTTAACGGCAAATTTTTTAAAATTGAATATCAGTAAAATTATTTTATATTAATCAAATAGATATATTTATTATTTAAATTTTTTTTTGCCTTTTTTTAATTTTGAAAAATTTATTTGGGTAGATCGGTAATTTTTTATTTTTTTCCATAAATTTGTGACGACTTTATTTACACTTTCATTAGACTGATTCTTTTAATGAGTATAACAACAAAATTTAATCTTAATATCCCATTATAAATTAACATCTTATAACATTTGGTCTGATTCTTGCTCTATGGTTTCGTAGGTGTACATTGACTAAAATCATTAGATTATTCGTTGTTCACTAAACTGAAGGAAGCACTGTTTGCAGGATGCAATACGTTAAAATTTTAAAATAAATTAAAATTAGATAAAACCAAACTTAAATTAGATTAAGGAGAAAGGAATGAGAACAAAATTACAATCATGCATATTTGCTTCAGCATTTTCATTGGCTTATTCAGGTATGGCACTGTCTGCTACAGCGTTTGATCACACTGACCTTTATAATGCCGGTGGCGTTACATTAACTGCGCCTGCACCTGCACCTGTGAACCCTCCCGGCGGTGGTATGGGTGGTATGGGTGGTATGGGTGGTATGGGTGGTGGTGGTGGTGGTGGTGGTGCCCCTGCCCCGGTCATAAGTTTTGTTGAATGGGACTTCAACATACTGAATGATGGTTACGATCCAGCAACAGAAAGCATTACTTCAGCGTTAATTTCTTTGGAATTGGTGGATGATAACCAAGATCCCGGAAATGCACTCATTGAAATAGCAAAGTTAACAGCTGGCAACACTGTATTTGATACCTTTACCGTAGTTGCAGGTACTCAAACATTTACACTTAATTCATTTGCTACTTTAAGTGATACAGGCATATTATCAATGAAGTTAGAAGCTGTTGAGGGTGATTTCGTCTTTAATTATGCAAAATTAGAAGTACATGATGTGTATGCACCAGCTGTACCAGTCCCAGCTGCTGTATGGTTATTTGGCAGTGGTCTGCTTGGTTTGATTGGAGTTGCTAGAACTAGAAAGCAAACTTAAAAAAACCTTAGAAAAAAGCAAAAATAACGGGGGACTCCGGTTCCCCGTTATTTTTTTGTTTTTAAAAATGCTGTGATGGCTACTGCTGCACTTAACATAGTGTTGCCTTTACATAATTTATAAAATTTTTTATTTTTTCCAAGAATTTTTCCTCCTATTTACACTGTTTTCATTCTGCATATAAACAGCAAATCGACTACAATGTGATTTCTGTGTCTGCTTATGTGTTTCATGAAAAACTGCCAATCTAAAAATTTATTTGAGCAAGCAACTGATTGTTTACTGGAGAAAAATCCTGAAAAAAAAGTAGCAGAAACGCTATTACTACAAAAAAATTTTTTAAAAGGAAAATTAGTAACAGACTTGATGACAGATATTCAAGCTTTGCCTGTACCAGGGAGGCCGAATAAACCGGCGCTGGTTGCCCCAAAGGATGTACCAAAACGAAGTTTTATCAGCTTAAAAGGTCGGCTGATATTGGTACATGCTATCGCGCATATCGAATTTAATGCCATCAACCTGGCATTGGATGCGGTGTATCGATTTCAAGACATGCCCGCACAATATTATTCTGACTGGTGCCGCGTTGCGGCTGAAGAAGCGCAGCATTTTACGATGTTATGTAATTATTTGCTTTCTCATGGCGTATCATACGGTGATTTCTCTGCGCATAATGGCTTATGGGAAATGGCGGTAAAAACTGATTTTGATGTGTTGGTAAGAATGGCGCTAGTACCCCGCGTGTTAGAAGCGCGTGGCTTAGATGTTACGCCGAACATGATAAAAAAACTGCAACCAACAGGCGATACTCAGTTAATAAAAATATTAGAAAAAATCTTTCATGATGAGATTGAGCATGTCAAAATCGGTACATTCTGGTACAAAACATTATGTGAAGAGCGACAATTAGAACCTGAGAAAACATTTCTTCAGTTAATTGAAAAATACATGCAAGGCGCTAAATTTGGTCCTTTTGAAACAGAGGCGCGTGTAAAAGCAGGATTTAGCCATAAAGAAATGCAAGCGTTGTTGAATCGGTTTTGAAATCTAAAAAGTTTATTCTTTTATTTTTTATATTTTTTTAATGGTGTAGTCAAACTATGATAAAAAAACTAAGTTTTAATTTATTTCTTCTGTTATTGGCGCAAAATATTTGTTTTAGCGCTGCGGCAAAAACAGAAACAAAAAATGCTAAAAAAACACAGGAGGTATATCAGCTTACATACCTTGAACGTGAACCGGGAACTGATGAATATGAAGTCACCATGCTCATTTCAGATCGTTTTATAAGAATTGATGAAGTGGGTGAAAAGAGTGGTTATATTATTTATGATAATAAAAAAAGAATTATTTACAGCGTCGCACATCAGGATAAATCTGTTTTGGTGATTAATCAGCATGTTTTCTCTGAACAAGATTCACCCGTGAAAACAAAGATAGAGTATTTGCAATTAGCTGATGCACCAGTGGTTTCAGGAAAAAATATTTACAACTATCGAGTGTTTGTTGAGAAGGGGAAATCTGTGGCTAATGAAGAAGAAACATGTATGGAGTTCCAACTTGTAGAAGCGCTTTTACCGGAGGTAAGAAAAATATTGCAGAACTATCAGAAAGTTGTTTCAGGTCAGCAAGTAAAAATGGTTGATAATAAAATTACTGAAATGCAAACCAGTTGTTTTTATGCTGACCAGATATATAACACTGGTGCGTATTACGAGAAAGGTCTGCCAATACAGGAATGGCATAGTAACGAGCGCTTTAAAATGTTGACAACGTATAATAAAATATCAGTAGATTCTGATAAGTTTAAAATCCCTGAAAGTTATCGCCAATTTTCCATTGGTGAAGACCCAACATTTGTTATGCCAGAATGATGCCGTCGTTTAAACCTTAATCAGCAACCTAAATATGAGCGACCAAAGCCTGTTCGTCTTTCTACTTTGAAGTATCTCTCGACAGTTCACCCTGTGCCTGTTTTGCACCTGATTTTTGTGATTCTGCTGAATTCCATGGATCTCTTTTGGGTTTGGGTTTTGGCTCGGGTGCGCTGGAGCAGCCAACGATGAAAAAAGTGGTTATCAATAATGCGATACTAGTTTTTACGGTGGGATTCATTGTCGTCTCCTTTTAAATTTAAGTTGTAGTTTAACAATAATTTATGGTTAGCCGCTATATTTAGTCGCTATGTAGGCAGTTTTGATTATTAACGTATTTTTCAGCCATATACTAGTGAATCGGAAAGAAAGAATACCCATCATTCAAAATGCGCCGTAAATACATCCCTGTAGGCTCGACATCCGCATCCATGAGACTGGCGGTTTTGAATGATGGGTATTTTTTCCATGTGTACCGGTAGTAAGCCATAGATATAAACCACTAGAGAGCTTTGCACGAAGTATCTTTTCCGCCATAGCGGCGTTGCCTACATGGATGTAGGTAATACGTACAGGACGTACGGTAGTAGAGCAATGCAAGGAGAGCAATTGCCGAGGGGCGTAAGCTTTAAAAATGCCCAAAAAGTACGGGGGTACGTAGTGATAAACTTTGTGTAAGCTGCGTTTTTTCAGCTATTTTTGCCTTGCTATGACGAAAAATCTATATCGTGCAAAACTCTCATACCATATATTAAGGGCAAAAAAATACGGCGACTATGCGAGCCACCGTAATTTTGTTTAAGATATACCAGCTACTTTGAAGTAGCTGGCAGCAATTAAACTAACGGTACTAGACCAAATAAGACAATTACCAGTGCCGACATGTAAAGTACAACCAGCGCCAGTCTCTTCGTTTCATCTTCCAGTGGTTTTTTATTATCCATAACTCTCTCCTTTTTTTCTTCACATCTAATGTTAGACCTGAAAATGACCTAACAGTGATATTTTACATCTAGCGCCATGTAATTGGAATACTTTTTTTAAAATGCTATATTTTTTCACAAACAATCAATTTATTGGATGCTTTCTAAAAAATACCCACAAAATATTGTACATAAACACATATAAATGGAACCTTTTTGGCTGCTGGAACGTGTAAACATTATGGCAGTTATAAAATTTTGGCCCTCACGGCCATCAGAACATGAACAATTTAAAGCATTGCTGCAGCCTTATTTGCAACAGCTTTATAAATTGGCTTTTCGTTTTACTGGGCAGCGTGCTGATGCGGAAGATCTAGTGCAGGATGTTGTCGTCAAGCTGTACCCGCGTTTACAGGAAATGCAAAAAATTGAGCAATTAAGCTTCTGGCTGGCGCGTGTTTTATATCGTCAATTTATTGACCGGATGCGTAGCAAACAGCGCTCACCGCTTCACCTGGTTGGTGATGATGAAATAGCATTAGACGAGCACAAAGATGAGACAACAGGTCCGGCAGAAAATGTCGAATCAACACTGCTGCAGAAACGTTTGCAAGCGGCATTAAATCAACTCAATGAAGACCAGCGCGCACTGATTATTATGCATGATGTGGAAGGTTATACATTAAGTGAAATCCACACAATGTTTAACATTCCTGTCGGCACATTAAAATCACGTCTCAATCGTGCGCGCAGTCGTCTGCGCGAATTACTAAAAAGCATGGAACCTTTTACTGCCATCAGACGTGTTACTTAACAACAGGTGATAATGATGAAATGCACAGACATACAAAAATATTTAGACGATTACCTTGATGATGAAATGTCATTGGGTGAACAAAAAGCGGTAGAAGCGCATATGAAAACTTGTGCCGCCTGCCAGCAGGCACTGGAAGCACATGAAGCTATACGTCAGACATTGCACTCGTTGCCTGTAGAAGAGGCTTCGCCAGCGTTTGAAGAAAAAGTGTTTACTGCCGTACGCAGTCATTATGGTATTCGCAGTAGACTTTTTGGTAACAGGTTTGTCGCCGGTTTCGCAACCGCAATGGTTGCTAGCCTGACAGTATGGTTCGCCAGCACAATGTATGTACCACAGCTTGATACAGAAGCACCACAGATTATTAATCTGGCAATGCATCAGGCACGTACCGTCAAACTGGTATTTGAAGCACCAATGGATTTGGCTGAAGTGACGCTGAGTGTGCAACTGCCTGAAAATGTCGAACTTGAAGGTTATGCTGGTCAAAAGCAATTAGTCTGGCAAACAAAGTTAAACAAGGGACAAAACATTCTCGCGCTTCCGGTTATCGCAACAGGCAACGGGCAAGGTCAGTTAGTAGCACAGCTAAATTATGGTGATAAAACAAAACAGTTTCACATTATATTAAAAACCACTAGCGACGGCGCGTTGATTTATCAAATAAACAAATTAAAATCAGCTTAACAGCGAGGAATTTATTATGAAAAATTTAAACAAATCAATCCTGCTGGCACTTGGCCTGAGTATGGGCATGGCACTGCCTTTAAGTGCAGCAGCTTCACCTGACGATGATGTCACCATTCGTATGATGGAAGCAAATGAACATGCTGCAGAATCAGTGACCAGCCATATCGAATTACCAGAAGCCACTGGCGACCATGCAAGAGATCATGCCACTGATAAAGATCATGTTGATGATTCAAAAGACGATCACCATGATGACCTCGATACTGACCTCGATACTGACCTCGATACTGATAAGACGCATGAAGACGACGACGAAGACCGTGATCATGAAGTAGAAAGAGAAGAAGAACACGAACGTGAAATAGACAGGGAAGATGACCATGAGCGTGAAACTGAGGTAGATCGCGAAGACCGTAAAGATGTGGAGCATGAAGGGAAAGATCGCGAAGAAGTTGAACGCGAAGAGGTGGATGATATCGATCATAGTGAAGATAATCCAGAGTTTGAAACACCAGAATCAGAACTGGATGAACCAGAACATGATGAACCAGAACATGATCATGAAACTACAGACCACGATGATGCTGAATAAAAATATTATTAACATTGGATTTTTTATATTTTTAAAATAAACTAATTCAGCAATAGATAAGCCTTTCTCTTTCATTAGAGAGAGGTTTGCCTGTGTTTAAGTTTATTACAGGATAAAAAGTGAGCTTCATAAAAATAAGACTGATATTTGTTGTACTAATCGCTTTAATAAGTTTTTCATCGCAGGTTGTTTCGGCAGTAACGTCAACAACACAAGACGATTTTAAAAAAGGTACGGCTTATTTCCAGCAGGGAAATTATGCCGCAGCAGTAAAAAGCTTTGCGAGAGCAGAAGCGCAAGGCATGAAATCACCAGCACTTTATTACAATCTGGCTGGGAGTTATTACAAGTTTGGCGAATATAATAAATCTAAAAAATACTTTCTTAAAGTGCATAACTATAAAAATATGCAGCAGCTGGCAGAGTATAACCTTGGTCTAATTGCACTAAAACAAAAAAATAAAAAAACGGCAGACAAATGGTTCGGTAACGTTGTAAAAAATAGTAAAGATAAAAAACTTGTTACTCTGGCGGAAAACAAACGTAAAGAAATACGCTCGAGAAAAAAAACTGTAAGAAAAATTTCTGCATGGACAACTAAAAAATGGTCAGCCTATTTGAATGCATCGCTGGGTTATGACGATAATGTTAACTTTGCCCCATTGGGCATTACCTCAGAAAGGTCAGACAATTTTTCTGAGATAGTTACATCTGTCGATTATTTGCTTGCTGGAAACAGAAGAGATGGTTGGCTGGGCGAAGCTTATTTTTATGATATAAATTATTTCACCGAAGATGTTTTTGATGAATACGTATATGGTGCGGGTATTAAAAAATTATTGCAGCTAAATCAAGATTGGCAGACAGCCTATTCGTTGAACATGAGCAAAATTAATTATGGCGGTGAAGATTATCAAACCATCGCAAAAATTGGCGCTGAAGCACGCAATGCCTTATCTAAAAATTCACGCCTTTATTTTCGTTACGGCTATGAAGGCATTAATAGCAATAACCCACTTTTTGACTACCTGGAAGGCTGGCGACAAAAACTACGGGCGGAGTACCGATTATTTCGTAAACAGGATAATAGCCGATTTTATTACGAGTTAGAGCTGAATAACCGAAATAATTTGAATTTGCCAGGTGGCGATTTTAGTTACTCACCAACTCGACACACGTTACGTGGAAAATATACCAGCATCTTAAGTCGGGAATGGCATTTGACGGGTGATTTGTCCTATCGTGGTAGTAAATATCCAGCAACAATTACTCAGAATCGGCAGGATGATCGAGCCAAAGCAGCAATATATACAGACTACCGTTTTACGCGGGATTTTAAACTTAGAGCAAAAATCGAATACACTGATAATCGCTCAACAGAAGATATTTTTGCTTACAAACGAACAGTTTATACACTTAGTTTAAGTGCGTTGTTCTAATTAGAGATTCTAGGGCACCTCTAGTAAAAGATGCCCTAACTCGCCATACTTTGCTGATGTGGCGCCAGCATTAAAATCAGTGCCTGCGCATGTTCAGCTGCTTTTCTGCCTAAATCTGTAAGGTAGCCACCGTCAGTCGCCGTCACCAGGCCTTTGTCAAATAAGCGCTGCACGGCGGCAATTTGTTTTTTATCGGCACGGGAGTGAACCTTAATACCTTGCTGGTTCGATTGCAGGTTGTAGCGAATCAGTATGTCCATTTCAGCCATCTGGTCTTCTGTGTAACGCATGAGTTCACCTTCATATCTTATTTATATTTGCTTCGCAGATAATAAATATACATTATTTTTAAGATAGATGTTATCTGAATGTTACAGTTGTAATAGAATAATGCACCGGCACCAGCAGGTAACTGATAATGGGGCTGATATTTAAAATTTGGCAGACTTTATATGAACAGCATTGAATATCTCAGAAAAATTTCTCATAATCCGTGGTACTGGCGCAGTTACATCCTCGGTGGGCTGGCATTACTTATTACGGCGCTGGTTTTTCAACATATATTAGACGAATTGCCTTGCGTGGTCTGCATACAAATTCGTTTACTGATTACGCTTTTGATTCTGGTGGCGATTATTGGCTCATTGAGTTGCAATGCCAGTCGAAAAGTAGGTGCAATCAGTGTTTTCTCACATCTGTCGACGATAGCGATAGCAGCGGTACTAACCGAACGTTCTTATTTACTGCTTGGCACAGAACGAGGTTTTATTTTTGCTGCCTGCGGTTTCGATCTTGGCTTACCTGCATGGTTTGCGATTGAAAAATGGCTGCCGTGGTTTTATCGCATTGAAACTTCCTGCGGTTACACACCAGAACTTATTTTTGGTATTACCATGGCGGAAGCGTTAATGGTAATGTCGGTGTTTTTATTGTTGATTAGCGTAACTGTCTTTCTCGCTTTTATAGTGCCTGCTAAAACGAAACGATAAATCAGTTGTGGTGACAGAAACCGCGAATCGCGACAACGCTCTGATATACTGCGCGACCTGAGAATTTTATCGAGAACTTTTTAGCTCGATTTAAATCGAGCCCATATAATTTATTCAGAGATACATAAATGGCTAAAATTATTTATACCGAAACAGACGAATCACCTGCATTAGCAACCTACTCATTTTTACCAATCGTGCAAGCTTATGCAAAAGCGGTGGGTATTGATGTCGAAGCGCGTGACATTTCATTGACTGGTCGCATCATTGCAAATTTTCCTGATAATCTTACCGCCGAACAAAAACAAAACGATGCGCTGGCAGAATTGGGTGAGCTAGCAAAAACAGCGGAAGCAAATATTATAAAATTACCGAATATTAGCGCCTCAATTCCGCAACTACATGCCGCCATTAAAGAGTTACAGGAAAAAAATTTTAAGGTGCCTGATTTTCCAGAAGACCCGCAGAACGACGAAGAAAAAAATATCAAACTACGTTACAGCAAAGTTTTAGGCAGTGCCGTTAATCCGGTTTTACGTGAAGGTAATTCAGATCGTCGTGTGGCAGCGCCGGTAAAAGAATATGCACAGAAACACCCACACCGTATGGGGGAGTGGTCTGTTGATTCAAAAACGCATGTTGCATCAATGGCTGATGGTGATTTTTATTCAAGCGAACAGTCGGTAGTACTTACTGATAATAACGATATGAAAATCACCCTACATAGCGTTAGTGGTGAAACAGTGTTAAAAAAATCAACACCCGTTTTGGCAGGCGAAGTTATTGATGCCGCAGTAATGAATAAAAAAGCTTTGTGCACTTTTTTTGAAGAAGCCGCGCAAGATGCAAAAAAACAGGACGTGTTGTTGTCGTTACATTTAAAAGCCACCATGATGAAAGTTTCCGACCCCATCATGTTCGGTCATGCCGTAAATGTTTATTACAAAGAAGTGTTTGAAAAACACCGCGCAACATTTGAAAAAATTGCTGTTGATACTCGTAATGGTCTGGGTGATGTTTATGCAAAAATTTCGGAGTTGCCAGATACCGAGCGCGCAGAAATCGAAGCTGATTTACAAGCGGTTTATCAAACACGCCCACAACTGGCAATGGTAGATTCTGATAAAGGCATTACCAATTTGCATGTGCCAAGTGATGTCATTGTTGATGCATCGATGCCAGCAGCTATTCGCTCTTCCGGCCAAATGTGGGGGCCCGATGGTAAATTAAAAGATACCAAAGCCATGATTCCCGATCGTTGTTACGCCGGCATTTATCAAGCAACAATTGCCTTCTGTCAAAAACATGGCGCGTTTGATGTAACCACAATGGGCAACGTCAGCAATGTTGGTTTGATGGCGCAAAAAGCAGAAGAATATGGTTCGCACGATAAAACTTTTCAGATTGCAGAAAGCGGTACGGTTAAAGTAAGTGATGCCGCAGGCAATGTTTTAATGGAGCATGTCGTTGAAGAAGGCGATATTTGGCGCATGTGCCAAAGCAAAGATCTGCCAATTCAAGATTGGGTTAAGCTGGCAGTTAATCGCGCAAAAGCAACCGGGCAGCCGGCAATATTCTGGTTAGATAAAAACCGTGCGCACGATGCGAACCTGATTAAAAAAGTAGAAACTTATCTTCAAGATCACGATACCAGCAATCTCGAAATAAAAATAATGGCACCGGTTGATGCCATTAACTACACACTTGATCGTGTTAAAGCAGGTGAGAATACTATCTCTGTTACCGGTAATGTTTTACGTGATTATCTAACTGATTTATTTCCGATTTTAGAATTAGGCACCAGTGCAAAAATGTTATCCATCGTACCGTTACTTGCAGGTGGTGGTTTATTTGAAACCGGTGCCGGTGGTTCAGCACCAAAACAGGTAGCGCAAATACTGGAAGAGAATCATTTACGTTGGGATTCACTGGGTGAATTTTTAGCGCTGGCAGTTTCGATTGAAGACCTCGCGCAAAAAACAAATAACGAAAAAGCAAAAGTGCTTGCTGCTGCATTAGATAAAGCAAATAGCATGTTTTTAAACAACGATAAATCACCTTCACGCAAAACGGGCGAGTTAGATACACGCGGCAGTCATTTTTATCTAGCAATGTACTGGGCGCAAGCACTGGCAGAGCAGAGTGAAAATAAAGACCTGCAAGAAATATTCGCCCCCATCGCTCAGCAGTTAACCGACAGTGAAAACAAAATTGTTGCAGAATTAATTGAAGTGCAGGGCAGTCCGGCAGATGTTGGCGGTTACTACCGTATGGACAAAGAACTGGCAGCTAAAGTGATGCGACCGAGTGCGACTTTGAATATGGTTATTGATAGCTTGAATTAGGCTACGTTTAATTATGTAAACCTGCCTTGAACCATGCCAGAAGCGAGCGATTGTAAGCACCTAGCTTAGCGTCTGGCTTAGCATCTGCTGCATCGATAAGTTGAAACCACCCTATATTACTTTATACCCGAGCTGTTTATAACTGCGGTATAAGTCATGTAAAAATCATGCGTTTTTATAATAAAAATAAAGCTTAATTTTACAATATAATCATGTAATACAGTATGTTGAAGTTATACCGTATATATACTATAGTTGCGGTATAAATAGGTGGGAACATGACCGAAATTCAAAGATTGTCTGATATCGTTACACTGCAATATAGTGAACTTATGCAGCAGTGCATTCATCCGGCACCTGATGGTTCAAACATCTCGTTTAAATCAAAAAAAGTGGCAGGGCAGCGTTACTGGTATCTATACATTAGTCTTGGTAACCGCAAAAGTGAGCACTATCTCGGTAAAGAAACCACAGAGTTGCTGGATAAAATAGATGAAGAAAAAAGCCTGTGGGAATCAACAAAAGATGACAGACAGGTTCGTGCACGTCTGGTTGCGATGTTGCTTGCCGGTGGCGCGACAGTAACGCCAAATAATGAAGGCAAGGTTATTGCCCTGCTAGAAAAGTCAGGAATGTTTCTCGCAGGAGGAGTAGTCATAGGAACTTTGGCGTTTCGAGCTTATGCCAATATGTTGGGTGTTATCTGGCATAGTCAATTACAAACCCGCGATATTGACCTTGCTAGTGATTATAAATTTCCTATCGTTATCCCTCGTCGGAAAAAAACAATACATTTATCAGAAATTTTATTCAATAGCGGCATGGGTTTTTTAGAAGTGCCTGCGCTTAATCGTAAATCACCCTCGACTAAATTTAAAATTCAAGGGCAGGAGCTGTCTGTCGAATTGTTAACCCCGATGCGAGGGAGAGAAACCGCAAAACCTGTAAAAATTCCTGGATTATCGGCTTTTGCGGAGCCGATTCGTTTTCTTGATTATTTACTTGATGATATTCAACCAGCCGTTTTACTTCATAAGCACGGCGTACTTATCAATATCCCAGCGCCAGCACGTTTTGCATTTCATAAGTTGGTAGTAAGTCAGAGAAGAAGAGCCGGCGATGTTGAAAAGATAAAACGTGATCTGGCACAGGCGGAACAGTTATTCCAAATACTTGTTGATGGTAGACCTGGTGATATCATCCTGGCACACGAAGCCGCAGAAAAAATGGGCGAAAAGTTTATGGCTCAGCTCGCATCTGGCATGAAGCTAATTAAACCTGAAGTAAGTGAGACTGTTAGGGCGTTCATGTGAAGCGACTAGAGTGCAATACTCAACTCCAGATCTTCTGCAGTAATGTTTATAAAAAGGAATTTAATTTTTCCGCCTCAATAGACCAATCCACCACATAAGTGACATTGGCAGGAAATCACTAAAGCAATCAAATCGTACAAAGGAGACGTTCAGAGGAACCTTATTAATTCTGAATCCTTACGTGGTGTACGGCCATGGATGAGTCATTGGATGCGATGCTGAAAAGCTAATAAGTCTTGGCTATTGGGTATTATCGGGTATAATCAGGTATATAAATCGGGTGTAGCATCCGATAATGAGGGTTAAATGAAAGAACCGCATATCACTGTTGGTCAAGACATCTTGCGACTTATCAGTGAAATCGATGAGTTTAAAGGGCAATGGCAGGCATTAAAAACACTCTCACCAGAACGCCTGCAACAACTACGCAAAGTGGCAACAATTGAAAGTGTTGGTTCATCTACACGGATCGAGGGTGCAAAGCTCAGTGATGTGCAGGTGGAAAAATTGCTTTCTAACCTTGGATCAACTTCTTTTAAAACCCGTGACGAGCAAGAAGTGGCTGGATACGCGGAAGCAATGGATTTGGTGTTTCAATCCTATGAAGATTTACATTTAACTGAAAACCATATTCGTCAGTTACACAAGACTTTACTTCGACATAGCACCAAAGATGACCGACATCGCGGCTCTTATAAAACACTTTCCAATAGCGTTGTAGCCAAAGACGAGAAAGGTTCGTGTTGTGGTGTGATCTTTGAAACCACAACGCCATTTGATACGCCCAGAGAAATGGAAGAGTTAGTGCGATGGGCATCGAAAGCAATAGATGAATCGGCCATGCATCCGTTATTAATCATTGCGGTTATCAATGTGGTGTTTTTAGCAATCCATCCATTTCAGGATGGTAACGGTAGGCTTTCGCGTGTTCTAACCACGTTGTTGTTATTACAGGCAGGGTATGAATATGTACCTTATGCTTCTTTAGAAAGTATTGTTGAAGAAAATAAAGACCTTTACTACAAAGCATTGCGTCGCACACAAACAACGCTTAAAGATGATGAGCCAGATTGGGAGCCTTGGGTTGGTTTTTTCCTGCGCTGCCTGAAAAAACAAAAAACTAATCTTGTTGTAAAGGTTGAACAAGAAAAGCTAGCAAGTGATATATCATTGCCTTCGCTTTCTGTTCAGGTGCTTAAATTTTTGGGTGAGCATGAACGTTTGACTATTGCTCAGATGGTGGAGCTGACAAGCGCGAACCAAAATACACTGAAAGTTAGATTGCGTGAGCTGGTCGAAGACGGTCGTATTCAGCGGCATGGGAAAGCACGGGCAACTTGGTATAGCCTGGCTTAATAAAATTAAAGTGGGATGAGATAAGTGAGGTTTATCTTAACCAAGAGATTAAAATTTAATCAATCGTAAATATCTCCTTTTGTAGTGATTTTTGATGGCTGAAAAACCGCTCAATGTCTCTTATGTTAAACTCGGAAACACCGCTAAGGTTTTCTCGTTCCCAGAATCGCTGTTATCGGTTTGTTGTACCCTATATATAAGAAATTTATTCACTTACTTGCACTCTATAATATATAGAATCATAGAAAGTTTGCAGTATTGAAATTTTTGAAGCCGTAATTGTCTTAAACAATTTGCCCAGCGCACCAGCCGGATGACCATGCCCACTGGAAATTATAGCCGCCAAGCCAACCGGTAACATCAATAACTTCACCGATAAAGTATAAGTTAGAAACTTTTTTTACTTCCATGGTTTTTGATGACAGTTCATTGCAGTCTACGCCGCCTAAAGTAACTTCAGCGGTGCGGTATCCTTCTGTAGCATTTGGTTTTATTTTCCAGTGTTGTAATTTTTTAGCGATTTTATTTATTTTGTCTTTTGAAAGATTTTGTAAAGGCTGCTCTATAGTTTCTATTTCTAACAAAATAGGCAGTAATCGTTTTGTTAGAATTTCGCCAAGCGCAGTTTTAAGCTTTATTTTCGGTTGTTTTTGTCTGCGTGCAGTTAACCATTCTTTCAAGTTTATATCAGGCAATAAATTTATTATTATTGATTCACCTGCTTTCCAGTAAGAAGATATTTGTAATATTGCTGGTCCGCTTAAACCACGATGTGTGAATAAAATATTTTCTTTGAATTGCATGCGTTCATTGTTAACTAAACATTCCACAGAAATTCCGGAAAGTTTTTCTAGTTTTTCTTTGTCGTGTGGTTGCAACGTGAAGGGCACTAATCCCGGTGTGGTTTGCCATAGATGAAGACCAAATTGTTCTGCAATTTTATAGCCGAATGGGCTGGCGCACATTTTAGGAATGGATAAACCGCCACTGGCAATAACTAAAGATTCTGATTGGTAATTATTTGTCGATGTTTTTATAGAGAAAGAGTTATCTGGATTTTTTTCAATATTTTTCACATCACAATTCAGCTTTATTTTCACACCAACGCTTTTGCACTCTGTGAATAACATATTAAGAATATCCTTCGCGCTATCTTCACAAAACAACTTTCCTAGAGCACGTTGTTGGTAAGAAATTTTATGTTTATTTACTAGCGCAATAAAATCCCACTGTGTATAACGACTTAATGCAGATTTGCAAAAGTGGGGGTTGTGCGAAATAAAATGGCTCGCATCAACATCAATGTTGGTAAAATTACAACGGCCACCGCCGGACATCAGAATTTTTTTCCCGGCTTTATTGGCATGGTCGAGCACAACAACTTTCCGACCACGTTTTCCAGCTTCGATTGCGCACATCAATCCTGACGCGCTGGCGCCAATGATTAAAACATCGGTGTGTTTAAATTTTTCTGACATAATGACTATTCAGGTTAACTTCAAGTTTATATGAATATTATAAAAGCAAACAATTTGGCATGTCCGGTCGATGGCAAAAAGCTTGAGCAAGTTGATAAACAGTTTGTCTGCGAAAGTGGACACACATTCGATATTGCACGTCAAGGTTATGTAAATTTACTACCTGTTCAGCATAAACGCTCAAAACGACCGGGTGATAGTAAAGCCATGGTTTTGGCTCGATCAAATTTTTTAAATACAGGAGTTTATCGCGCTATTGCTGACAAGCTAATTAAAACCGTGTCAGCACACATTATAAACGATAACGACTATTGTTTTTTAGATGCCGGTTGCGGTGAGGGCTATTATTTTGATGCACTATTTGATTTTCTTGAAGAAAAAGATGATGCTAATACCTTATCATTTGTTGGGTTAGATATATCAAAAGACGCTATTGTTCAAGCAACAAAAAGAAATAAAAAAATAACTTGGGTGGTCGGCACTAATCGGCAACCACCAATTGAAAACGAAAGTATTGATGTTATTTTGTGTTTATTCGGTTTTTTTAACGCAGAGAGATTTTATAAAGTTTTAAAACCAGATGGAAAAATTGTTCTTATCGACCCAGGCAGTGAACATTTAAAAGAACTGCGCGAGATAATTTATCCTCAAGTAAAATCCGCAAAAAAACCTTCTGCTTCCATAGTGGAAAGCGAAAAATTTTCTTTATTAAATACTGAGTCACTACAGTTTGAAATAAATATTTCCAGCAACGTGCAGGTTAATAACTTATTGTTAATGACACCACATTTTTATCGTGCATCAAAAGAAGGCAGGGAAGCGGCGTGTAAACTTGAACATCTTGAAGTGATGGTTGATGTTGTTTTTAAGGTTTTGCAAAAAATATAAACAGTCATGTATGCTGCAGCTACAATAATAAAGTCTCATCTATTTCGTGATAAATATCAGTCGCTTCAATTAGTGATTTGGCAGTGAGTGCGGGTACACCATAAACCTCTGTGTTAACGTTGTAATCGCTTTTAATTTTGTCCAGCAACATATCAAAGTCGCCGTCACCGGAAAGTAATATTACGCTATCAACATCTTTTGCTGCTTGCATTACATCAATGGTAATACCAACATCCCAGTCGCCTTTGGCAGAGCCATCGCTGCGTTGAATATAGGGTTTGAGTTTTACATTAAAGCCAATGTACTTTAGTGCGTCCTGAAATTTCTTCTGACTGTCGTCACCACGATGGGTGGCGTAAGCATTAGCAAGAACAATTTCGCCCTGTGCGCTTAGTCGTTTCCAAAATTCGCGGTAATTGAACTGCCTGCCATACACGTCACGTGTGGTGTAATAGATGTTTTGCACATCAACAAATATGGCGATTTTTTTAATGTTAAAACTATATAGTTTTTATCTTTTATGATTAAGACGCTTTACGCTTTTGATCTGTTTCCTGATCGGTAAGATATTCTTCATAAGTACCACGAAAATCAATTAATCCTTTTGGTGTCATTTCAATAATGCGTGTTGCTAATGACGATACAAATTCACGATCATGACTAACGAAAAATAAAGTGCCCGGGAAATTTTCCAGTGCAAGGTTAAGTGATTCAATCGATTCCATATCGAGGTGATTGGTTGGTTCGTCCATCAATAAAATGTTATTGCGTTGCAACATCAATTTACCGAACAACATGCGACCCTGTTCACCACCAGATATAACACCAACTTTTTTATTGATGTCATCGGATGAAAACAACAAGCGACCTAATGTGCCACGAATAGATTGTTCGTCGTCATTCTCTTTGCCCCAATAACTCATCCAGTCATAGAGTGTTTTATTTTCTTCAAAATCAGCAGCGTGGTCTTGTGCATAATAACCAAGCTGTGAATTTTCTGACCACTTCACCGTGCCAGCGGAGGATTCAAGGTCACCATATAAAGACCTCAGCAAAGAAGTTTTACCGATACCATTAGGGCCAATGATCGCGATACGCTCGCCGACTTCCACCATAAGATCTAAGTTG
>UOFD01000035.1_pt1 | contig 30277 bp, 26 predicted proteins | sample 1990101 | NCBI WGS metagenome assembly UOFD01 (sample SAMEA4728526, study PRJEB27164) | hydrothermal vent metagenome | biome: marine basaltic hydrothermal vent biome; feature: marine hydrothermal vent; material: mineral | place: Pacific Ocean | collected 2011-06-14/2011-07-23 | depth 1741 m | reverse complement strand
AACGATGATACAAATTCACGGTCATGACTGACGAAAAATAATGTGCCGGGGAAATTTTCCAGCGCCAAGTTAAGTGATTCGATGGATTCCATATCAAGGTGATTGGTTGGCTCATCCATTAATAAGATGTTATTGCGTTGCAGCATTAGTTTTCCAAACAACATACGGCCCTGTTCACCACCAGAAATAACGCTGACTTTTTTGCCAATATCGTCGGATGAAAATAACAAACGGCCGAGTGTGCCGCGAATAGATTGTTCGTCGTCGTTTTCGTTGCCCCAGTAATTCATCCAGTCGTACAACGTTTTGTCTTCTTCAAAATCTGCGGCGTGATCCTGTGCGTAATAACCCAGCTGTGAGTTTTCTGACCACTTCACTGTACCAGCCGATAATTCAAGATCACCATATAAAGATCTTAATAAAGAAGTTTTGCCGATGCCGTTAGGACCAATAATGGCAATACGTTCGCCAACTTCTACCATCAAGTCAAGATTGGCAAATAGGTAATTCTCATCAAAACTTTTCGCTAAACCTTCTACTTCAAGTGCAAGGCGATGCAGTTTTTTATCTTCTTCAAAATAAATATAAGGACTTTTACGGCTAGACGGTTTTACTTCTGCTAGTTGAATTTTGTCGATTTGTTTAGCACGTGATGTGGCTTGTTTAGATTTTGATGCGTTAGCAGAGAAGCGGCTGACGAAAGATTTCAATTCAGCAATCTGTGCTTTTTTCTTAGCGTTTTCAGATTGTAGGCGTTCGGTTACAGCAGTCGATGCCATCATATAGTCATCATAAGAACCGGGATACATACGTATTTCACCGTAATCCAAATCAGCCATGTGTGTACAAACACTGTTCAGGAAATGCCGATCGTGCGAGATTATAACCATGGTGCATTTACGCGCGTTTAATACTTCTTCCAACCAGCGAATGGTATTGATGTCGAGGTTGTTTGTTGGTTCGTCCAGTAACATAATGTCTGGCTCAGAGAACAGTGCTTGCGCCAGTAATACACGTAGTTTCCAACCGGGCGCTACTTCGCTCATTGGGCCATAATGTTGTTCTGATGGAATATCCAGTCCTAACAATAATTCACCTGCACGCGCTTCTGCAGAGTAACCATCCATCTCAGCAAATTCAGCTTCTAAATCACCGGCACGAATACCATCTTCTTCGGTCATGTCCGGATTAGCATAAATCGCATCTTTCTCTGCTTTTATTTTCCACAATTCTTCGTGGCCCATGATGACAGTGTCAATAACTTTGAATTCTTCATAAGCGAATTGGTCTTGTCTTAATTTACCGATGCGTTCGTCAGGGTCTTTTGAAATGTTGCCAGAAGTTGCCTCTAAATCGTCGCCAAGGATTTTCATGAAAGTTGACTTACCACAACCATTTGCACCGATAAGACCGTAACGATTGCCGTTGCCAAACTTAACGGAAACGTTTTCAAAAAGTGGCTTGGCGCCAAATTGCATAGTGATGTTTGCAGTTATTAACATTGTTCTATTCCGGTGAAGATGATTATAAATTTTAAGCAGCATCGCGTGAGCGATTTTGATTGTTGCCGTGTTTTTTGTTCGACTGTTTTTTCCAAGGAGACGCCGCTTTGTTACCATCTACCTCAGTCGTTTTTCTTCTGGCATTTTTTCCAGGTCTTGGTGCTTTTTTTGCATTGCCGTTGCCTGAGCGTGTCTTAGATGATGTGTGTTTATGGGAAGATGTCTGCTGTCCGCGTCTCTTTCCACCAGCGTTATTATTACGACCGTTTCTGATTGGTTCGGCTTTAATCGATGGATCAGGTTGATAACCTTCGACAATATCTTTAGGAATTTCACGTTTGATTAACTTTTCAATATCTTTAAGTAGTTTTAATTCATCAACACAGACTAATGACATCGCTTCGCCTTCGTTGCCAGCGCGACCAGTACGACCAATACGGTGAACATAATCTTCGGCAACATTGGGGAGTTCAAAGTTGACCACGTGTGGTAGCTGGTCGATGTCGATGCCGCGTGCAGCAATATCCGTTGCTACTAAAACGCGCACTTTACCGGCTTTAAAATCAGCGAGTGCGCGTGTGCGTGCGCCCTGGCTTTTATTGCCATGAATCGCGGCAGCGGTAATGCCATCTTTATTTAACTGTTCTGCCAATCGATTCGCGCCGTGTTTGGTGCGGTTAAAAACTAATACCTGCTGCCAGTTGTTGGAGCCAATAAGAAAAGAAAGTAATTCACGTTTTCGCGTTTTATCCACTGGATGTATTACTTGTGTAACGGTATCAGTTGCAGCGTTTTGTCTTGCGACTTCTATTAGCGCTGGTGATTTCATCAAACCATTGGCAAGTTTCTTAATGTCGTTAGAAAAAGTTGCGGAGAATAATAATGTTTGTTTATTCTTCGGCACAAGTGCCAGTACTTTTTTGATGTCGTGAATAAAGCCCATGTCGAGCATACGGTCGGCTTCATCGAGCACTAATATATCAATATTAGAAAGATCGACTGAACGTTGATTAACGTGATCGAGTAAGCGACCAGGTGTAGCAACTAGTATATCGATGCCTTTAATAAGTTTTTGTTTCTGTGGGTTAATGCTAACACCACCAAAAACCACGGTGGAACGCAGCGGTAAATAACGTCCATAATCACGCACACTTTCTGCAACTTGCGCAGCCAGTTCACGAGTAGGGGTTAATACCAGCGCGCGAAGAGGGCGCCGACCTTTTTGCGGTTTTTCGGTTTCTATTAGACGTTGCAATAACGGCAAGGTGAAACCAGCGGTTTTTCCTGTGCCAGTTTGCGCGCCACCCATCAAATCGCGACCTTCTAAAATAACAGGGATGGCTTGTTTTTGTATTGGTGTTGGTTCGCTATAACCTTTTTCAGATACAGCACGGTGTAATTCGGCAATTAAGCCGAGTGAATCAAATGACATTGTAGTTGTTCTCCAAGGATCGGCCTACCTTTTACAGTGTAAAGGTCGGTCAAGGCGGAAACGTATTGTGAGTTTAGCGATAAATCTTTTGTGATTTATCTTTTTCAAAAAAGGCGCAGACCGAAGTGCGCCAGAAATTAAGCGTGTATTATACCTGAAATTTTCTTAAAAATGTTAAAATATTACCGATACACATGGAAAGAATAGCCATCATTAAAAATCGTCTTGAATGATACAAAAATTAAATTACAGCTTATCCAGATATTCTTTCTGCCATTCTAAGTACAATGCATGCACATGTTTTGTGTAACTTTCTTTATCCTTAAATTCTGACGGATTGATGGTATCAAAGGCATAGTAATTAACGCGATTATTATTTGTTTTAAATATCTGCCAGAGTTTTTTCAACAAAGTTTCACCTGTCCACTCAAATGCTGTCTGATCGATATATTGTAAAAATACAGGCAAAATTGGAATGCCAGTTTGTAATGAAATAGCAAACGCGCCAGTCTGAAATTTTTCATAAATACGCGAACCTTTACAACCACCTTCAGGAAAAATAACAATATTTTTTCCAGATTGTACTGCATCAGCCAATGCTTGTTTTGCCGCATGTCTTGAGCTGGCGCTGCCACGTGTTACATAAATTGTTCCGGCATAATCACTGATGCGACCGAGTACAACCCAGTCACGCACACCCGCTTTTGCTAATGGATAGACATCAAACAAAGCCGGCACACCAAAATCTTCTAGTGCAGAAGGGTGGTTGGAAATTAATATGTATTGTTTGGGTAAAGGCTTTTTATTTTTGCAGATGAGTTTTAAATCAACATCTAATGCACGTACAAATATTTTGCACCAGAATCGTGATAAAAAATGGTAATACCTACCGGAAAAAACACGAGGAAGGTGTGATAATAGATATAAAAAGATACTTAGTAGTACAAGAAAAAACCATGTAACTGGTAATAAAAAAATGTTTTTTATTGATTTAAGCATTTAAAAAATTGTCGTTTTCAAATTTCATTTCTTTAGCGATTATATAAGATGAGAGCTTTGCACGATGTAGATTTTTCGTCATAGCAAGGAAAAAATGACCAAAAAAACGCAGCTTACACGAAGTAAGTGAGTACTTTTTGGGCATTTTTAACGCCGCTATGGCGGAAAAGATGCTTCGTGCAAAGCTCTCAAGATGCTTTAACTCAGATATGTGGTTAATAAAAGTGAGATTTTTTATTTTGAAGATGAACCAAACCAGTCCGAAAATTTAAAATCACTTTTAAAAACGACTTGTTCAGGTGAATTCAGTTTACTTTTAAGATAACGGATATAAGTTGTCATAAAATGACTTTCTAAGTGCTGCTTGTCAGGTGTGTCATTTAAAAAATCGCTCGCTCTCATCATGCTGTCAGTGCCGGTTAAAACAGCGTATTGATTATTCTTGAATAAAACAATTTCGGTGCCCTGATGCCAGAAGATACTTAAGTTTGCCAAGTCCATCGGATCGAAAGGTGGTGATAGCGGTACAACATCTTTTTCTGTCACCAGGCGTTTAATATTTAGATGGCTAAATTTTCGACTGCCGCTAATATTGGTTACTTTTGGCTGACCGAAAGTAATAACCTCATTGATTGAATATCCTTTAGCATCAAGCGTCATCGCCAAAATTAATGCGGCAGCGCCTCCCAGGCTATGACCTATAGTTGTTATTTTGTATTCGGGTTTAAGTTCAGGCAGAACATTATTATAAATATCCCTGCTTGACAATAAAAATCCCTGATGAATATCAATGCCTGTTTGTTTATCCGCTACAAGCTCAAAAGCAATATCAGCAATAACATTTTCAGCATTGGACGTGCCGCGTATAGCGATAATGTGTTGCTTTGTTTTATCATTAGTTGCTAACGCGTACGCAATTGCATAACTACCAAGTTGTTTAAATTGTTTTAACTTGTAATTTTGAGTAGAAAAGATTGATTGAAGATCGTTTTTTGTTTTGTATGTTGCATCTGCAATATAAGCAGCATTGAGCCAATGTGAAAAATTTTTTGAGTTGAATTGTTGCGTTGTTGCTTTTTCTCTGCTGACAGGCGCTGCGTGCAAGCTGGTATTGCTAAAAAGTAAAACAAAAGCCAAGGTTAATATCAATAAGTTCAGAAATGTTCTGAAAATCATTGTGGCTCGTGAGTCTGTTATATAAATGAAAGTCATAAACATCTTTAAGGTTGTGTCAGGTCAATATTTTTGGGTTCATGCCGCAATAACGGGTTACAATTTTTTATGCTTACTTGTCCCTGTAATAAGTTGCCACGCGAATATTCTCTGAAATGGCAGGTATTTGTTTTTGGATCATAATTTTCAATCCACAGATTATCATCTTTCCAAGTCGAGGTTATGTGAAGTTCACCTTCGGGCACGTCAATTGACATAACGCCGCCATAACGTTTTACGAAAACTTGTTGAAAGTGAAAATGGTAAGCTAAAAAACCAATGATAAGTACACTAACGCATCCAATTGCTGCAATTTTCCATTTTTCTATTCTGTAGCCAATAAAATATAATAAGCTAAAAGCAACAGCAAGGATAGTTATCCAATACAAGTAAGTAACCATGAGGATCCTCTGAAAATAAAATGTAATGTTTGAGCATAATATAGCTTTTACTCACTAAATTAAATGCTTATTTTCAATGTGCTTTTTTATTGGTAAATTATTGCTGGTATATGAATATCTTTATTTTACTTACACATTATTATTAGTAATTTAAGGGTAATTTAATAGGGGCAATTAGTCAGATATATTTTCTGATGGTTTACGTCGCTTCCCAATATTTTTTTTATCACGCACACGATTTTTAGTTTTTGATTTATTTTTTTCGGGTTTATCTTTTTTTCGTTTTTTACCAAACGATTTTCCTGAAGATTTTTTATTTTCCGGCCCAGTAAATTTTGCCAGCAGTGAGGCTATTTTTCGTTCAGCGCATTCGATTTTTAGAAAGTTTTCAATGCTAATCATTTTATTCCATTCATTAGCATTGACTAGCGTTATAGATTGTCCCGACTCAAACATTCTTCCGGTACGACCAATGCGATGCATATAATCCTCACCATTTTTGGGCACGTCAAAATTTATAATTAAATCTAAATCAGGAACATCTAAACCGCGAGAGGCAACATCGGTTGCAATCAATACATTGATTTTATCTTTCCTAAAATCACTTAACAAATGATTACGCGTATCTTGTTCGACATCGCTGTGGATATAAGCATTTGTTATGTCCTCTGCTTGTAGCGCCGAGCTTATTTGATTGACAGTTTGTTTTTTGTTGGCGAATACGATGGCTTTGCTAAAAGTGTCGTTTTTAAGTAATGCCTGACACAGTTTTATTTTATGCGGGGTATCGTCTGCCAGTACTTTTAATTGTGCAATGTTTTCATTATTTTCACGTGCACTGTCAATAAGAATTATTTCAGGGTTCAGCAAAATAGCTTCTATAAGTGCTGCAAATTTATTTTGGTTAAAACTCGCAGAATACAAAATAGTTTGTGATTCTTCACTGCAGTGATTGGCGATGTTTACTACTTCGTCACTAAAGCCCATCGCTAACATGCGGTCGGCTTCGTCAAGCACTAATATGTTAATGGCATCTAATACAACGACATTACGCTTAACATGTTCAAGTAGACGACCGGGAGTGGCAATAATAATGTCAGGGTATTTTTCCAGCGCTTTTATTTGATACTTTGGATCTTCGCCGCCAATAATAACGGCAGTTGTTATTTCGGTATGTTGCGCCAGTAGCGTACACTGTTTATTAATTTGGCGGCACAAATCGCGTGTTGGCGCAAGAATGACGGCTTGCGGCAAACTTTGAGAATTGTCTAAAATTTGTTGCAGCAATGGTAATACATACGCCACTGTTTTACCGCTGCCGGTTCTGGCATTAACGATTAAATCTTTTCCTTCAAGCGCTTGCGGAATAGCCGCCGCTTGAACTTCTGTCATTTCGCTGAATCCAAGTTGTTCGATGGCAGCTAGTAATGATTCATCAAGTAAGAGTGAAGAAAACAATTGAATACCTGTGTTACAGTTGCGAAAATAGTGTTAATCATGAGCCAGCATTGCCGGCTCACCTTATAGGCATATCTTACAGGCATATCTTACAAGCAAGCCTTATAGTTTGACATTATAAGCTAGTCTCGACCGCACCGGGAGTGCAACCATGAAAAAAACAAAACGACGGCAATTTCTATCTATGCTAGGCATTGGTCTTGGGGGCGCAGCTTTGGTGACAAATAAAGCACAGGCGCATCATGTTGATACGCACTTTGGCGACGATACAAAACATAAACTGGTTTATCAATGCAATAAAGCCGATGCTGATTATATCGATCGTGTGCTTTTTTCCTGTGGCGAAATGATGCGTAAATATGGTGACGATATTGAATTAGTTATCGCGGCTTTTGGTCCAGGTTTAAATCTTTTAGCGAAGCGCCCCGAACGGCCTATTTCACGATTGCAGCAGCAGCGTGTTAAATCGCTCACTGAGTATGGTGTACGTTTTCAGGCTTGTGGCAATACAATGAGCAGCATGCAGTGGACTGAAAAAGATTTAATTGGCGATTTCAAAGTAGTGAAAATCGGCATTGATGGCATTATGAAATTACAGGAGCAAGGGTTTAGTTACATAAGTATGTAGGTGGCAGTTTAGCTGCCTCATTAATTATGAGAGATATGAAGTGCCTGCCGTTGTTGTGACACGCTGTAAACACATCCATGTGCGCTCGATGTCGCGTCCATGTAACATACGGTCACAACAACGGCAGGCAATTCATATCTCTCGTTATAGTAAATCAGGGACAATAGTGATTTGCGAGCCATGCACAAAGTTGACGGAGCAGTATTTACTTTTATGTTGCAACAATAACGCGCACCGCATCCAGTCGTATATTGGCGCCATCAATGACTTGTGTGAGCATCGATAATTGCTTTTCAAAGTGCGCAATTTCTTCTGCACGTATATTAGGGTTAACTTTAGATAGCGCTTTTAATCTATTGATTTCAATAGATAAAGTGTCTGTTGCATGTTGGTGTGCCTGGGTCAGTAATTTTTTCGATTTTAATTCTGCAAACTTTTCGCTGCGCTGTAACATCGCTTTAAGAATTTTCTTTTTCGCCTTCACAATTTTATTGCCGATACCGGTATCAACAAATTGACGTGTGTCATTCACCTTTGCGTGCGGTAATTTCAGGTTGTGATCAGCGCCGCGTTCATCACAAACCACGCGAATCATCGTCGGTGGTAAATAACGATTGCTTTGTAATTCTTCAATCGGTGCGCTTTCTAATGAAAACAAACATTCCAACAAAATGTTACCGGCTTTTGTGCCGTTGTATTCCATCGCTGTCACGGAAGTATTGCCCATCTCATTTGTCAGCACCATATCAATCGCAGTATTGGTGATGGGATGTTCCCAACTAATATAATGTGCATCTTCAAAACTTAACGCAATGTCACGATCGTAAGTGATGGTTAAACCATCTTCTGTTAATCCTGGGAAATGACTAAGCATGTGTTCCGTTGGTGTGATAATAAAACAGTCTTCACTGTGCAATTCATTATCAATGCCAAAACAGTCGTAAACACTTTCCATGTAATCTGCTAGCTGTGATGAATTATCTTCTGCATCAGCACGTTGTTTTATATTCTGTGCAATAGCGGGACGGCAAGAATTATATTCTAATAAACGATCACGACCACGTTGCAATGTCTGGGTTAATTCAAGGTAATATTTTTTAGATTTTTCTAGCAAATCGTTGAGCAACTTCTCGTTATTTGCCTCGTTCAGTGTTTCGTATAATGTGTGCTGCACGCGCTTGAATACAGAATGTCCTGCGGGGCAAGTGTGTGAAAATGCCTGCAAAGCTTCGTTGTACCAATGAAAACAAACCGATTGTGCTGAATTTTCAAAGTAGGGTACATGAATGCTGATGATATTGGTTTGCCCGATTCTGTCGAGGCGGCCGATGCGCTGTTCCAGTAAATCAGGATTAATTGGCAAGTCAAACAAAACTAAATGATGCGCGAATTGAAAATTTCTGCCTTCGCTACCAATTTCTGAACACACTAATATTTGACTGCCGGTTTCAAAGTCTGCAAAAAATGCCGCTGCACGGTCACGCTCTACAATGCTTAAACCTTGGTGGAACGCGGTGGCATGTAAGCCGGTTTGTGTTTTTATATGCTGCGTTATGTCGAGTGCTGAGTCAGCGCTTGCCGTAATCACCAGAATTTTTTTCGGCTGCAATTCGGCACATTTTTTTGTCAGCCAACCTATGCGGCTATCTATTTTTGTCCAATGTACTTCTGGGGAATCATGTTGGTACAAGCATTCGGGCGTAAGTAATTTAGGTGTGTCACTGCTTTTTAGCTGCGAATACTCTTTAGGCAATGCAAGCGGGTAAGCTTCAAGTTGCCTTTCTGGAAAACCTTTTACAGCAGAGCGCGTATTGCGAAATAAAACCCGGCCGGTGCCATGTCTATCAAGCAAGTGTTCAACTAATTCAATCCGTGCTTGTTGAGTATCTTTATCGTCGTCAGAAGGTTTTTTGCTGTCATGGTTACTGACACGATCAAGCAATAATAAATTATCACCTTCTTCAATGGTTGCTTTAATTAAAGCAACATCTTCGCTGCTTAAAATTTTACCGCTTAACAAATCTTCGATAACTTGTGCGTACGGTTCATAATTTTCTTCATCAGCAACAAATTGTTGAAAACTGGGAAAACGACTCGGGTCAAGCAAACGCAAACGTGCAAAATGACTTTCCTTACCTAATTGCTCAGGTGTTGCCGTAAGTAAAAGTACACCTTTAGTCTGTTGGCTTAATTGCTCGACAACCATGTATTCGATGCTGGGTTCATCAGCCGACCATTGCAAGTGATGTGCTTCATCAACCACCATTAAATCCCAGTCGCCAAAAACACATTGCTCGAACGCTGTAGAATTGCTTACCAGAAAATCAATACTGCACAAAACTAATTGTTCAGAATGAAAAATATTCTCAAACTCATTGGCTTCCAGTAAATCATTACAGCGATTCTGATCAAATATTTTAAAGTGCAGATTAAAACGCCGCAGCATTTCAACCAGCCATTGATGCATCAAGGTTTCAGGTACAACAATCAAAACACGTTTTGCACGCTCGGTTAAAATTTGATGATGCAAAATCAAACCGGCTTCGATGGTTTTTCCCAAACCCACTTCATCGGCTAACAATACGCGCGGCGCATAACGATTTGCTACTTCATGTGCGATGTATAACTGGTGTGGAATCAAGCTGGTACGGCTGCCCGTTAAACCATATAAATCAGATTGCGCTAAACGGTTTTTGTGGAACAGTGTTTGGTAGCGTAATTCAAACCAGTTGTCTTTATCAATTTGACCGTTAAACAAACGTTCGGAAGGGCGATTTAATTGAATAAAATTATCCAGCCCAGCTTCTTCGATTGTTTGATTATTACCGTTTGTATCAGTACCTTTATAAGTAAGCAAGCCGTGATTTTCAGAAATGTCTTTTACGGTGATTTTTATATTGTCGTGGCTGTTAATAGTGTCGCCGATAGAAAACATCACGCGAGTAAGTGGTGCGGTGAGTTTTGCGTAAGTGCGGGTTTCACCCGTTGCCAGAAATAGAACGGTTAAAGTACGTTCTTCGACTGTCAATATAGTGCCGAGTCCCATCTGCAGCTCAGCATCGCTAATGCAACGTTGACCGGGAATAAAGTCAGCCATAATTTTTCTCTTTTTTTATCATGCGATTATTTTACGACAAAATTTGTTTTGTTCGTATAGTTTTTATTGGGTATTTTGGGTTATAACATCAATATAAATTCCACAAAGCCAGACCACTAACAACCACCAACATCCCGCCAATAACCCGTTTAAATAAAACATCATTCCGCAAAATAACATCATGTGTTTTCAAACCAATAAAATGCCCAACCGTTGCAACGGGCAATAATGCAATTGATGTCAGCACATTTAAATCAACACCTAATGCCGCAAATGTTGTCATTTTTATACTGACTAAAATAAACCAAAGCACAAACAATGTATTACGAAGTTGCGATTGAATGACATTACGTACGTACACCGCCACCATCAAAGGTGCGCCTGTCAAAGATGTTCCTGCAATATAACCACCAAAAACCAATAAAACTCTATCGACCCAGACATTGTCACTGTGAAAGTTTTTATTAAATAACCACATCACAGCATACAAAAGAGTCACGCCATAAATAAAACTTACAATCCATAAATTGGGCAAATTTAATAAACCAAAAACACCAATTAATGCCGGCGGTAGAATATAAAATAACGATGATTTCAGGTATTGCCAATTAACATTATTTAAACGGGTACGTAATGTCAGAGCAGAAAAAAATAATAAATGCAGGCCAATGATAGGCAGCCAGTAAACAGGTTGGTTGCTAATTAATAACATGAAGGGCAGTCCTAATGCCGCACCACCAAAACCCAGGCCGCTGCGCACAAAACCTGCCCACATGAATAATAGACCTGTAAGTGCGATTTCTAGTATTGAAAAATCAGGAAAGATGGCAGGAAACATAAAATGGAAAAATTATCTATTTGAAATTATTTACTAAAATGTTCTTTGGTCAATTTAAAAACAACCGGGCTTAATAAAATTAGCGCAATCAAATTTGGTATTGCCATTAACGCATTAAGTGTATCAGCGAATAACCACATAAAATTTAAATTAGCAGTTGCACCAATCGGTACTGCCAGTATCCACAAGAACCGAAAAGGCATGATGGCTTTTTCGCCCAGTAAATATTCAACACATTTTTCACTGTAGAAACTCCAGCCTAAAATTGTCGTAAAAGCGAATACACTTAAACCTAAAGTGACAATATAACTGCCGATACCGGGCAGTGCTGATTCAAATGCAACTGACGATAAACTTGCGCCAGTTTCGCCTTGCGACCAGGTGCCGCTAGAAATAATTACCAGACCGGTAATCGAGCAAACAATGATGGTATCGATAAAAGTCCCCAACATGGCAATACTGCCTTGCTGTACAGGACTGTTTGTACGAGCGGCAGCATGGGCAATGGGTGCGCTACCCAGGCCGGCTTCATTGGAAAAAATACCGCGCGCCACACCAAATCGAATAGCTGCCCAAACAGCAGCACCGGCAAAACCACCGGTTGCAGCGATTGGTGTAAAAGCATGTGTGAAAATTAAGGAAAAAGCATTTGGTAGCGCTTCATAATTGATTACTAAAATGGCAAGTCCAGCTAATACATAAACCGTTGCCATTAATGGTACAAGTTTACCAGCGACATTGGCAATGCGTTTGATGCCACCTAATAACACCATTGCCGTTAATATCGCTATAACTGCACCTGTAATTATATGAGGGATAGCAAAGGTTTTATGAATAACATCGGCAACAGAATTTGCCTGTATCGAGTTACCAATACCAAATCCAGCTAATGCACCGAACAATGCAAAACAGGTACCTAACCAGGACCAGTGCGATTTTAATCCATTTTTGATATAAAACATCGGGCCGCCGATGTGCATGCCTTTGCTATCAACTTCACGATATTTGACTGCCAGTACCGCTTCTGCATATTTTGTCGCCATGCCAACCAGCGCGGTACACCACATCCAGAATAAAGCACCGGGACCACCTAAAAAAATAGCGGTTGCTACGCCTGCAATATTGCCTGTGCCGATTGTCGCAGACAGTGAAGTCATCAATGCATTAAACGGTGAGATATCACCTTCACCCACATTTTTTCTCTGCCACAATAATTTAAAACTGTGAGTAAGCCGTCTTATCGGCATAAAGGACAACCCCAGCATTAAGTAAATGCCGGTACCCAAAATGAGCACCAGCATTACGGGCCCCCAGACAACGCCATTAAGAGTGGAAATCCATCCAGTAATCTGTATCATGTTTTATATCTATGTTGTTATTGCCGAATGATACCAGTTAACGATGGCGTTTTTCATTTAACAAAAATATAAGGTAAAATCACGCTTTGGCTCCCGTCAATAAATTTAGAGGAAAAATCATGTCATCCACTACTCAACAGAAAATCGTTGTGTCTGCGCTTTATCATTTTGCCACACTTGAAGATTATCAGACCCTGCGCCAGCCTTTGTATCATTTTATGGTAGAAAATAATATTAGAGGCACATTATTATTAGCACAAGAAGGTATCAATGGCACCGTTGCTGGTTCACAGGCATCTATCACCAAACTTCACGCATGGTTGCGAGAAGATGAACGCCTGAAAAACTTGAGAACCAAAGAATCTTATGATGACGGAATGCCTTTTTATCGTACTCGGGTAAAACTTAAAAAAGAAATTGTTACCATGGGCGTGCAAGGTATTGACCCGAACCATATTGTTGGCACTTATATTAAACCCGAAGACTGGAATGATTTAATTTCTGACCCTGACGTTTTGCTGGTGGATACGCGCAATAGTTATGAAGTAGCCATAGGTACATTTAAAAATGCGCTTGATCCAAAAATAGAAACATTTCGCCAGTTTCCTGATTATGTAAAGAAAAATATGAATCCTAATAAACATAAAAAAGTGGCAATGTTTTGTACGGGCGGTATCCGCTGTGAAAAATCAACGGCGTATTTAAAGGAACAAGGTTTTGAAGAGGTTTATCATCTACAAGGTGGCATTTTAAAATATCTGGAAACCGTTTCAGAAACTGATTCTATGTGGCAAGGCGAATGTTTTGTTTTTGATAACCGCGTGAGTGTTAAACACAATCTGGAAAAAGGTGACTATGATCAATGCCATGCCTGTCGCCTGCCAATTACAGAAGAAGATAAAGAAAGCGACAAATATATTCAAGGTGTGAGTTGTCCCAGTTGCTACGATAAAAAAACTGGCGCACAAAGGAGACGTTTTGCAGAGCGTGAACGACAGGTGCAATTAGCCAGGTTACGCGGTGAAGAACATATTGGTTCTGATGTAAATGTTATCAGCTTACAACGAAAGCATATGAAAAATGTGCAACGTGAAAAAAATCGACAACAGAGTTTGCAGCACCGATAAGGAGTATTGCTATGCCAATAGAAGTTTTATTTGGGTGGTTCGCATCATTTTTTTGCACTTTAATTCTCATTCCACAAATTTTTAAAACATTAAAAACACACCATACCGATGACATCTCTATGCTGATGCTTGTTTTATCTGTAGTAGGAAATGGATTTTGGGTCGCGCATGCATCAGTTACAAAAAATGCACCATTAATTGTTGGCGCAGGGCTTATCATCTTTATGAGTATCGCACTTATTTTTTTTAAATACCGTTACGATACAAAATAAAAACACACATGGCTAAAAAAGATAACTGACACCACATTATTTCAAGAGATGTTTCAAAAACATAATTTGTGGGAAAAAGGTGCTTCGTGCAAAGCGCTCAATTGATAGAGCTGCCCTTTAAATAACCCTTCTATTTTTATGATGACTTTTCAATAGTTAGTTCTCATGGTTTTCAAAATCAACAATCCCTTCGAAAGTGAACGAAAAATAACCCAGTCAGCCATACAGGTTACTGAGCTGCTGGGCATGTATAACGCAGAACTAGCAAGAGTTCTTGGTCTGCAATGCAACGATATTAGCGAATTGACATCAGGCAAAAATTGCATAAAAAAAGATTCTGCAATCTGGTATCAAGCGGCTCTTTTTATAAAAACTTATCATTTACTATTTGACTATTTTGAAGGCGACAGTGTCGCCATGTATCACTGGATGCGAGCAGATAATAAATACTTAAAAGGTACGCCACATTTTCTTATAGTTGATGAGAGTAAGTTGCAAGTTGTTTATAATTATCTCCAACAAGTCAATCAGGTAAAAAATTAAGGCGCTTCTGACTCTAAAAAGACGAAAAACTGTCTGAAATTCATATTTCTCATAGTTAACGAGACAGCAGTGATATTATACAAATACACCGTTTGTCAGAAAAACGGTGCAAAAGTGTCACTTTTTGACAAAAAACGTTGAAAAGCGTACATATTTAGCTATAGTTAAAACCAATAAACAGCATCTTGCTTACAGGATGTTGGATATTTAAATAAATTCCAAATAAATTCAAAGCATTATAAATCCCTAAAAAAATCGCCACCCAAGGCGGCTGACAGGCATATGCCTCAGTTTCTACAACCATAAATGCGTTTAAATAAATAGTTAAAACATCTGCTGTTAACGTTCTGAAGCGTGCTTAATTTGATGTTTTATAACCATTAAATATTTATTTAGGTTTTTTACAATGGCAACAAATCAACAAGCTACTAATCGCAGCGATAACAAACCAATCAAGCATTCAAAGATCATTGGAAAGATTTTTAAATGCACCAACGATCACTTATTACTGCTAATCAACCATATGTTGGACACAGCAGATAAAAAGCTGTTTGATCTTGCTGAAAGAGCTAATTCTGATGAAAACCAAATGAAATATATGGATTGCACTCGTATTTTTCGCACAGAAAAAAATGATATTAGCAGTCGTTTTTTTATTAATTTAAATAATTCATTGGCAATAAATAAAAATAGCGTATCAGAAACAGACGATCAACAGCTAAGTCTTGTCGGTCAGGATGAAATGGAGGAAATGGTTGCAATTACTACCATGCATGCAAAGGCAATGAATATTTATGGCGAAGAGGTAATGAATTTTGAAACACGCTTGGAATATTTAGAAATTAACTGCAAAAACATGTTTGATAAAGAAGCCTTGGATCCCAAGCACATTTGCGAAGTATTTCAAAAGACCATCGAAAATATTGAAATAGCTATCGATGTTAAATTAGTGTTTTATAAATTATTCGATCAGGAAGTTTGTTCAAAATTAGAAGTGATGTATAAAACCATTAATAAAATGCTTATTGAAAATGGTATCATGCCCGAAATAATTTTGAAAACAACAAAAAATGAAGATGTCGAACAAGGACATATTGAAGATGAAGTTTCACCACGTGTTGCAAATTATTACGACCCAACAGAGAAAGTAGAAACAAATTTCATTCCACGATCAAATAACGAAGTCAGCCATATCGTAAATGAATTTATGAGTGGCGAAATGACCATCAGTGAGAATGATATTGAACTCCCTGCATCATTCATTCGCGTTCCTACGCAGCAAGATTTAGATGGCAAAAACTGTTACGAGAGAAAAGAAGTTTTAAAAGCACTTTCTACATTGCAACACAAATTAACATCACTACAGACAGAAACCGAATGCCTTTCCAGCGAACAAATTAAGCAGGAATTAGTTGCAGATATTAGCCGTAGCAATGGAGGTAATGTAACAAAGCAAGTTAATCTGCTTGATGAAAGAAGTATTGATTTTGTTGGTATGATGTTCGGTGCCATTGCTGATGACAAAACTGTTTCAGAATTAATGACCAGTTTGATATATCAATTACAAATTCCTGTAATGAAAGTAGCAATGTCTGACAGAACTTTATTTGATGAAGATGAACATCCTGCCAGAGCAACTGTAGATTTATTGACCTTTGCAGGTAAAGGTATAAACAATGATAAAGATAACCTTTACAATGAATTAGAAACAGTCGTTGATGAAATTCTTAATGAATTTGATATTGACATAAAAGCTTTTGAAAAAGCTGTTGATGAATTACAGGAAATTATTCAAAAAGAACAATCAATAACAGACGAAACTGAACGTAATCAACAACGCAAAGTGTTACAAGAACATGCGCAGCATATTGTAATTTCACAATTGAAAATGGTGTCATGCAATAAAAAAATACCCAACGAAATAAGACCTCTGGTATTAAAGCATTGGTCAACACTTATGCTTAATCGATATATTCGTCACGGTCGCGATAGCGAGCAATGGATGCAGTCAGTTTTACTGCTTAAACTATTACTTAAATGTATGCAGCCTATTAAATATCAGTCACAACTTGACCTTGTAGAAACAAATCATATGGCGCTTATAGAAGCTGTTAATGATGAATTATATGAAACACAACAAGATAAAAGCGATATAAAAAACCAAATTGTTTCACTTAAAAAACATTTTTTACAGATGATTGAATCGTACAATTTAACACTTATTGATGAAAATAATGGAACGATTAATGAAACAATTTCAGAAAATTCCATTATCACTGAAGAAATAGAAACTGAAAACTCAGAGGAAACGCTGCAACAAATTCAGCAACAAATAGAAACAGCGAAACAAAAAATAGCCCAACTATCAAGCAGTACAAAGCCGGGAGTTTGGTATGAAATATATAATGGCGAAGACAAAGCTATTAGACGACTTAAACTTTCAGTAATTTTAACAGATGCCGCTCAACTTATATTTGTTAACAGAAAAGGTATAAAAGTTATTGAAAAAGATGCGGCAGTTTTTGCAAAAGAATTAGAAGAAGATCGTTCTCGCCTTATTGCTGATCATTCAACTTTTGACCATGCTTTAGGACAAGTTATGAATGCGTTTGCGGCTTAATAGATAGTTGGCAGTTGTCCGTTATTAGTTGAAAGGTATATACTGCAAACGGCAACTGTCTAGTTGTAAGTTTATTCATGGCTACAGATTTTAGTTTTTACTGCCAACTGAAAACTGATGACCGCCAACTATTTTTATTGAACTCTGACTCTGAAATCAAGTTGCACAGACGGAATGTTAATACCATCACTTCCTCTGAACCCACCTTTTGGATTAATCTGAATATAATTAATTGGCGGGCTGGTAGTGTCAAAACCACTTGCGTCAGTCGTAGGTGTGATGAATGAAACGCCACCATTATTGGAAAAATCGATATCATCAGTAGCACTACCTAGACTACTAAAAGTATAGCTTAAACCGCTTGGTATCGTGCCATCGGTGAATGTTATTGGTGTTACAGGTGAACCAAAGAAAAAAGTCACATCCGGCGAAAGTGGGTCTGTTACCACAAATGTGTTGGTATCAACATAACCAAATCCAGCGTTAGATGCGTTGATGGTGTAATTCACGATAGAGCCGGGGATTGCTTTTGGATTGCTTGCATTTATAGGATCGGACAATACACCACTGTTTTTGCTGATGGTAATAGCAGGGCTTCCTACCACCATTGTAGCCTGGGCAGTATGTGAGATAGTGGTTTCAGCGCCTTCATTTGCAGTCACACTCAAATCCCAGTAGCCGTCTGGTGTTGCTGGAATTGTGTATTGATATTCATAGATGCGCGTTGCCCCTGTAGGCGTGGCTACAGAAGTCATTGCGGCACTATTAACCCGAACGGCAGTTGCGGAGTCAGTGATGGTTATATCAGCACTGGTAATATCAGCATTACCAAATGGATCACTCACAGTTGCACGGATATAAACAGTGTTTGTAGGTTCGTAAGATGATAATTGTGTAACTGCTGGATAGGCTGCTGTAAACACTGCTACAGTATCAACATTAATGACAGTGCTGGTTGGTATTTGAACTTCAGAACGAACAACTCCATCAAGTGTTCTGATTTGAATATTTCCATTAGTCGCTGGAATATTGTCAACAACAATTCGAACAAATTCACCTGCAGTAAAAGTTGCCCCAGCCGCACCAATATTAATGGGCACAATGACTGTTTGCCAACCAGCCGCATTGACTGATGCGGTGCTTCCCGTACCAATTACTGTTCCCGTCCCCCCATTTATCAGTTGCACTTGAAGGGTGCGTGCGCCTCCACCATTGCGACGTCGCATACGCAATTGCACATTGACGGTGCTTCCACTCGTCATGGTAAAAGGTGTCGCAAAGGATAGGTTTTGGTTTAATACCAGCGTATCGATATTACCTGTTTGCGTATTGCCTCCCGGAACGACACGTGTGAGGTCAGGTGAAACAGTATTTATGGCATCAAAATAAAGCTGTTTAGCTCCCGTGGCTGATGGTGGTGGCGGGCTTGCATTAACAGTAAGGCTGGCCGTTTCATCTGTTATTAAAGTGCCGTTAAAGTTTGCCGTAGCAAATGTTGCAGTTACCTGCGCATTATTGACCGTGGTTATATTATCCGGCAATGCCGTACTTCCTGCAGTAATCGGTCCAATAACAACCGTTTGGCTCGCATTTTGCGCATACGTTGTTTCTAGCGCGGAAATATCATGTCCTTGATCATCAATAGCGTCACCGAGATTGATGCTGAAGGTTTCAGTACTGGGATTCGATACCGTATAACAGTAATAAACATCGGTTCCTGATGTAACAGTGAGCGTGTCCAGCGTGTCAGAGCAGGTATTGTTTGTACTTACCAACTTATCAAAAGTAACAGCGGCAAACGCTGCGGTAATACAAACATTATTAAGATTGCCTGGGTCAAATGGCTCTGCATGCACTAGTTGAAAAGCCCAGGTACCACTCGGGTCTTCACCGTCAATCGCACTAAGATTATTTGGCGCAGGCAAATGTGAGAGGAAAGTACCACCAATTGACGGCGCACCATTGCCGCAAATATTTTCTATATTTGTGCCAATGCCAGCCTCATCATCAAAAGTTACAATAATGTCATTTTGATCACAGCCATAGGGCGGGCCTGTTGTAGCTTCATCAAGAGCCGTTCCGGGACGTTCAAATAACTCAACTGTTGTGCCTTGCGGGCTAGTAACTCTAGCGGTTAAGTCGCCTGGGTAAAATTTGGTAATATCAGTAAAAATATTTATATCAAAAACTTCACTCACATCGCCAAACAAAAACGGAATGTTAATATTTGTGGTACTTGATACTGCAAACGGAAAACCTGCACCGCCATTATCGTTACAAACCGTTTCAGCCGCATAAGATGCGGTAGAAGCCGCTAACAAAATAGTGGCGTTAATAAAAATGCGAATTGTTTTTTGGGGAAAAGACTTCATTACGGATTAATTTTAGTATTAAAATCAAATATGTGGATGATTATGCAGAATTATTTAGCCATATTCACATAAATATGCACAATCGGCTTCCACCTTAACATTAAAGCTGCTGTTCGCATTCACCTTAAAAAATTGTCCAGCACTATAAGTTTTTGATTCTTCGAGAGCTAGTAAAATAGTTAACTCGCCAGTAATGACTGTCTTTTTTCTTTTTTAGCCGTGTTAAACACATATTCACCTGCCGCCATAACGCCCACTGTAGTGGGTTTTTCCTGCCCTTGAAAGGCGATTGATTTAACCTTCCCATCAAAATATTTATTGCTTTTAAACACTGTTTTACCCTTAAAAATTTAGCCGTAAATTTATCAGAATTTTAAGTGTGAGGAGAAAACATTTGCAATAGTCAACGGTATATTATAATATGCTAATATTTATTAGCATGAAAGATACCTATGACGCAAGTATACAACTGCCACTTTGTTAAAGAAATAATACGTGAAGGTGGCCAATTAATTGATGTACGCACCCCTATAGAATTTAACCAAGGTTCGCTGACTGGCGCAGTGAATATACCTATTGAAAGTTTTCAGTATTTAATGGAAGACATCGATAAAGAAAAACCAATATTACTTTACTGTCGTACAGGTGCGCGCTCCGGTATGGTTAAAAATTATCTGGATCAGCTTGGGTTTGACCAGGTGCATAATATTGGTGGCATTAATCAGTTTAACGATTGTTGAAAAATGTAACTCGACAAACAACCAGCGACAGCGGTAACATTCGCCGCTAATGAAAACCCGCGAATTCCACTATGATCTTCCGCCCCAACTCATTGCACAAAAACCTTGTGAGATTCGCTCGCAAAGTCGTTTGTTGCATTATTCACGGGCAGAAAAAAACATAAAACACAATAAATTCAACGATATAACTAAATTAGTTGAAGCAAATGATTTGCTGGTTTTTAACAATGCTCGCGTTATTCCTGCACGCCTTTACGGACACAAAGAAACCGGTGGAAAAGTAGAAATACTTGTCGAACGTTTAACTGGCGAATTCCAATGCCACGCGCATGTAAAAGCAAGCAAAACACCAAAATCTGGCAGTAAAATTATTCTTGATAATTCAGAGACGTGCCAGTCAAAAAATCAACAAACATTCATTATTAATGTTGTCGGTCGTACAGGTGATTTGTTTATGCTCAACGCAGAAGCCGGCGCGACGATGGCGGAAATAATGGAAACCATCGGTCACGTGCCGTTGCCACCTTATATCAGTCGCAAAAACACAGTGGACGATTTTTCTCGCTATCAAACGGTTTATGCAAACAACCCCGGTGCAGTTGCAGCGCCAACGGCAGGTTTGCATTTTGATGATGATTTACTCAGCGCGCTAAAAAGTAAAGGCGTAGATTCGGCTTTTGTTACCTTGCATGTTGGTGCGGGCACGTTTCAACCGGTGCGCAGTGAAAAAATTGAAGACCACGACATGCATTTTGAATACCTTGAAGTGCCGCAAGAAACGGTTGATAAATGTCTGCAAACACGGCAGAACGGCGGGCGAATTATTGCGGTGGGTACAACCACTGTGCGCTCGCTTGAAACAGCGTCGCAAAATGGTCAGCTAGAAAGCTATAACGGTGAAACCAATATCTTTATTTATCCAGGTTACACATTCAAAAGCATTGATGCGCTTATCACCAATTTTCATTTGCCGGAATCGACCCTGTTAATGTTAATTAGTGCATTTGCCGGTAAAGATGAGATGATGCGCTGTTACGCAGAGGCGGTGGCTGAGGCGTATCGGTTTTTTAGTTATGGTGATGCTATGTTCATTTCATGAACAAATAAAAAATATAAATCACTTTAAAAAAACTTGTTAAATATATGAATTTATTTGAATTAAACAGTGTTAATGGTGGCGCAAGACGTGGACGGCTGACGTTTGAGCGTGGTACGATTGAGACACCTGCGTTTATGCCTGTAGGCACTTACGGCACAGTTAAAGCAATGACACCGGAGGAATTAACCGGCATCGGTGCGGAAATCATTCTGGGCAATACCTTTCATTTGATGCTGCGACCGGGCACAGAAATTATTCGCAAACATGGCGACCTGCATGATTTTATGCACTGGCAAAAACCGATACTTACCGATTCCGGTGGTTTTCAAGTTTTCAGTCTGGCGAAAATGCGGAAAATTACCGAGCAGGGCGTGTTATTTAATTCGCCAGTTGACGGTCGTAAAATAGAGCTCACGCCTGAATATTCGATGCAGATTCAACGAGAGCTAGGTTCAGATATCGTCATGGTATTTGATGAATGTACACCGTATCCTGCCACCGAAAAAGAAGCGAAAGATTCCATGCAATTATCAATGCGCTGGGCACAGCGTTGCAAAGTCGCGCATGAAGGTAATTCTTCGGCATTATTTGGCATTGTCCAGGGCGGCATGTACGAAGACCTTCGTCACGAATCTGTCGAAGGTCTTACCAAACTAGATTTTAACGGTTACGCCATCGGTGGATTGTCGGTGGGTGAGCCGGTTGATGAGCGCAACACAGTGCTTGATTTCACCATTCCAAAATTGCCCACTGACAAACCTCGTTACTTAATGGGGGTTGGTCGCCCGCAAGATATTATTGAATCGGTAAGGCGCGGCATTGATATGTTCGACTGTGTGATTCCAACACGCCATGCCCGCACTGGTTTTTTATATACTCAGCAGGGTATTTTAAAAATCAGAAATAGTCGTTATCAAGATGATGTGCGCCCGCTGGATGAAAGTTGCCAGTGTTACACCTGTCAAAATTACTCGCGTTCGTACTTACGGCATTTAGATAAATGCGGCGAAATCCTTGGCGCACGATTAAACACTATGCATAACCTATTTTATTATCAGCAATTAATGCGCGATATTCGTAGTGCGATTGAAGAAGAGCGTTTTGATGTTTTTGCCGATGAATTTTATGCGAAGATATCTGATAAGTAATATTTGACATAAGTCATAAAGGAACTTACAAAAAATAGCTTTTTTCCGCAAATGAACGCGAATAAACGCAACTTAAAAATTTACCAAAAAATAATACTAGTTTTTTATTTGCGTGCATTCGCGGAAAAATTATAAAAAATCTTAAACTTCCGCTAAGTGCTAGTAATAAGCTTTTACGCTAACATTAAAATTACCAATAAAAACCCCTGAAACGCCTTCATATGTGGCATAATGTCGCGCCATAAAAGAGCGCACTTTTAGTGCCTTGTACATATACGCGTTTTAATTACAGAGGTTTTATATGAGTTTTTTCATTTCTGATGCTATTGCTGATGCAGCGCCTGCAGCTAGTGCAGTGCCTGATCCATTAGCATCGCTGATTTTACCTATTGGTCTGGTCGTCTTATTTTATTTCTTTCTCATTCGCCCACAAAGCAAGCGGCAGAAAGAACATAAACAAATGGTCAGTGACTTACAAAAAGGCGAAGAAGTCATTACCTCAGGTGGCATATTGGGCAAAATCACCAGCGTTAACGACAGTTTTGTTACTCTGGAAATTGCCAAGGATACTTCATTGAACATCCAAAAAAGTGCCGTTCAAACCATTATGCCCAAAGGCACAATTAAAGAACAGGCGAGCTAAACACTGCTATAGTCAGTCTTTCAAAAAATAGCTTTCAAAAAAACAATAATTCATTATAAAAACATTATCGGGAACGCTCAGCCATGCTGAATCAATATCCATTGTGGAAATACATTTTACTCGTTGTCGTGGTGCTTTTTTCCAGCATCTACGCTTTACCTAATCTTTATGGCGAAGACCCCGCTGTGCAAATTGGTCACCGTACAAAATCGCTGACAGAAGAAGATAAGTTGGTTATCCAGCAAACGATTGAAGCCAAAGAAATCAGCCTGAAATCATCAGAACTTTCGCAGGGGCATGTGTTAGTACGATTTAATGACACAGAGGCGCAGCTTATCGCAGCAGAAGCGTTGAAAGAAACCTTAGACAAACAATATTTAATCGCACTTAATCTAGCGCCGGCAACACCGGACTGGTTGCGGGCTTTAAATGCAGCGCCGATGTATCTCGGTTTGGATTTACGCGGTGGCGTTCATTTTTTGATGGAAGTTGATATGGTTGCTGCCATTAAACGACTCGAAGAAAGCACATTGTCAGACATACGCACTACCTTGCGTGAAGAAAAAATTCGTTACCGTGGCGTGCGACGTGATGATAGTGGCTTGCACATAACTTTCCGCGAATTTGGCCACCTGCAACAGGCGGCGGAAAAACTACCGCGTGTTTTTCGTGAACTCGAATTTTCTGAAGACAAAAGCACGTTAACGCTTAATGCAAAACTTTCTGAAGTTGCCATTAAAACAGAAAAGAAATCTGCGCTACAGCAAAATATCATTACATTGCGTAATCGTGTCAACGAACTAGGTGTTGCTGAGCCAGTTATTCAGCAGCAGGGTAGTTCGCGTATCGTTGTGCAGTTGCCGGGTATTCAAGATACGGCTGGCGCGAAAAAGATTCTCGGCGCAACTGCCACACTTGAATTTAGAATGGCAGCAGGCACACGTGCAGAGTGGTTAGATGCTGAACAAACCGGACGCACCCCCCTTAACGCTGTACTTTATCACGAACGCGATGGCAGCCCGGTATTGTTGAGTCGCCGTGTAATTGTGACTGGCGATCAAATTGTTGACGCGGCATCAACCTTTGACAGTCAGCAAGGTACGCCGGCAGTATCCGTTCGATTAAACGGTAAAGGCGCGGATAAAATGGGTGATACCACCCGCGATAATATCGGCAACCCGATGGGCGTGGTCTTTATCGAAAATAAAATCGAAACTAAAAAAGTGGGCGATACTATTACCAAGCATCGCACCACAACAAAAGAAGTGATTAATGTTGCCACGATTCAAGGGCAATTTAGTTCACGTTTTCAAATTACCGGTTTAGAGTCGCAAGAAGCGCGTGACCTTGCGCTGTTACTTCGCGCTGGTTCATTACGTGCCCCTGTTGAAATTATTGAAGAGCGCACGGTTGGTCCAAGCCTGGGTAAAGATAATATTGCCAAAGGCTTTATGTCTGTTGTCATCGGATTTTGTTTGGTGCTGGTTTTCATGGCAGTTTATTACAAAGGTTTTGGTCTTATCGCCAACGTTGCATTAACAGCAAACCTCGTCATTATTATCGCGGTGCTTTCAATGCTGCAAGCAACTTTAACCTTGCCGGGTATTGCGGGTATCGTGTTAACCGTAGGTATGGCGGTGGATGCCAATGTGCTTATTTTTGAGCGAATAAAAGAAGAGATTAGAAATGGTAACTCGCCACAAGCAAGTATTCACGCCGGCTACGAAAAAGCTTTCAGTACTATTACTGACGCTAACGTCACCACGTTATTGGCAGCCATTGTGTTGTTCACTTTAGGTACCGGCCCAGTAAAAGGTTTTGCGATTACATTAAGTATTGGTATTTTAACGTCGATGTTTACTGCCATTGTAGGTACACGTGCGATTGCTAATTTACTTTACGGTAACCGTGATATCAAAAAGCTTTCGATATAATATTTTTTTGCAACAAACATAAATAAATTTAAACATAAAATAATAAATACAGGCATCAGGTAAGCAACATGTCACAAGCACAAGTAATAAACAAAGCAAAAATTAACTTCATGGGCAAAAGAAAACTGGCAATGATTTTCTCCCTTTTGTTAATGATTATTTCTATTGGTAGTTTGGCAACAAAAGGATTAAATCTTGGTATTGATTTTACCGGTGGTTATTTAATTGAAGCGGGTTATCAAAACGATGTAAATCTTGAACAGGTCAGAGCCGCGCTTGCTGAGGCAAAATTTAAAGATGCACAGGTGCAAAATTTCGGCTCATCGAAAGATATTATTGTTCGCATTGCGCCACGCGCAGACATTAACAAAGCCGAAATAAGTGATAACGTTTTGGCTGTATTACAAAGCACATCGCAGCAAGAAGTGAGTATGCGCCGTGTTGAATTTGTTGGCCCACAAGTAGGCGATGAATTACGTGATGATGGTGGTATTGCACTGCTTGTTGCATTGGGTGGCATTCTTATTTATATTAGTTTGCGTTTCCAATTAAAGTCTGCTGTCGGTGCAATCTTAGCCTTGGTGCATGATGTTGTTATTACTGTTGGTATATTTTCAATTCTCCAATTAGAATTTGATTTAACGGTACTAGCTTCAATTTTAGCGGTGATTGGTTATTCATTGAATGATACCGTGGTTGTACTTGATCGTATTCGTGAAACATTCAGAAACGTTCGTAAAACCTCAGCAGAAGATATTTTAAATTTGTCGATTAACCAAACCTTATCACGCACATTGGTGACATCATTAACCACGCTGTTGGTATTGTTTTCGCTATTTTATTTCGGCGGTGAAATCATTCATGGTTTTGCAACAGCGTTGATTATTGGTGTGGTGGTTGGTACATATTCATCAATTTATATTGCTAGTAGTACGTTGATGATTATGAAAATTCACAAGCAGGATTTTCTGGTTGTTGCAAAAGAAGAAATTGTTGACGACGCACCTTAAAAGAAAGTTGGCAGATGTGTCAGTTGGCAGTTAAAAGAAAAGACAGAGAATGAGAAAAAATAGTCAGTTTTTTTATAATTTACTGCCAACTGCCAACTAATTTTTTATATTCAAAACAGTCTGGAAATCTTTAAGAATCGTTTTTGGATTGTGTGGTGGATTGAAGAAAGCTTGTAACTTTCCTTCTGGATTTATAAGTAACAGTGCAGAGCTGTGATCGACCGCGTAATCACCTGTTGCTTTATCCGCAGGCGTATCCATGTACACTACGCTTAATTGTAGCGTTAGTGCTTTTAGTAAATTTTTATCACCGGTCACACCAACAAAATCTTTATCAAAATATTGTACATATTCTGCAAGTGCTTTTATCTTGTCACGATCAGGGTCAACCGAGATAAAAAATACTTCAGGAAATACCTGATTCGCTGCTTCGGCTTCTTTTTTTGCCTGCGCTACAACGCCCATAGTCACCGGGCAAATATCAGGACAATTAGTGTAACCAAAAAACAGGAAGTGCCAGTTGCCGGTTAAATCATTGAGCGTTAGTGTTTCACCGTTATCTTTGATTAGTGCAGGAATACCAATTTTTCGTGCCGGAGAAATAATTGCGCCTTGAATGGGTGAGAAGTTTTTTCGTGCTTCAGCTAGTTTTTTATCTGCCGCCGTTGCAGTTGTATTGTTATAAATATTTGATGCCCAATAACCCACCGATAACGCAAGCATGGCAGCTACTGCAATAACACTCTTCGTTTTTATAGACATTGTTATTTATTACTCGCTTATGCGATAGCTAAAAGCTAGCACATTTATATTGAAAACTTTGACACAGATACTGGCTAACTTCGCCTGCAAAATAATGATCAACTACCATTGCAATAAATAACAGCATTAAGTAATTAATGGAATAAACAAAGGTAGAAATCGCTGCATTTTTTCTATCACTAAACATCAACATGAAAACTTTGTAAAAGAAATATAAACCTAATAATACCGCTGAAACTAAATAAATTTCGCCACGCATATAAGCGAGATAGGGCAGTAGCGTCACCATGAACATTAAAATGGTATACCCTAAAATTGAATATTTAGTGAATTCAATACCATGTGTTACGGGCAACATCGGTAAATTTACTTTGGCATAATCATCACGGCGATGAATGGCTAATGCCCAGAAGTGGGGTGGTGTCCAGGTGTAAATAATTAATACCAGCAGCAAACCGTGTGGGTCAACGCTGCCGGTGACAGATGTCCAACCAAGTAGCGGCGGTGTTGCACCTGCTAAGCCACCAATCACAATGTTTTGTGGCGTGGCTTTTTTTAAGTACATGGTATAAATCACCGCGTAACCAATCATACTGGCAAAGGTTAAAACAGCAGTGAGTGTGTTTATCCACGCGGTTAAAACAAAAACAGAGGCTGTCGCCATTAGCATCGCAAAGATAAAAGCGTTTTGCTGACTAACTCTTCCTTGCGGTAATGGACGGTTTTCTGTTCTTGCCATTCGCGCATCACTTTCTCTTTCGACAATTTGGTTAATGGCAGCACCTGCGGCCGAACCTAAGCCAATGCCTAAAGTGGACATTATCAAAATAAATATCGATATGCCGCCCGGCGGGCTGGCTAAAACAACACCAACAACTGAAGTCAGCAATAATAAGGCAACAACTTTTGGTTTACACAAATCAAAATAGTCACGCCAACTTGCGCGTTGTACTGTCGCATTTGAATTTTGTGAAGATGAGTTATCCAATTTGCGAAGCCTTTAGTAATTTCTTTAAATCGTGTAAAAATTCTTTACTGGGTTGCTCTTGTGTGAAACGCATCATGATATTTCCCATCGGATCCATGATATACGTTTCATTATTCATAATGCCAGAATCTTCACGGATATTTTTACCAAGCACATCACGAATGGTCTGCGCATCACCATAGGTTTGTATAACACCTTGATGCGTTTCTTTAATTAATTTTGAGAGTTGCGAATTCGGGGGTTGTAGATGAATAAACATCCGAATAAGACGATGTTGGTTTTTGCCGAGTGAAGTATGAATTTGGCGTACATCATATAAACGTGTTTCGCACTGCTGATCACAATCGCTGCTTAAAAAAGAAATTAAACGCCACTTATATGTGAGTTTAGCTTTAGGAATAATTTCACCGTTTTCATTTTCCAATTTAAAATCGGCAACATGTACAATCGGGTTTAATAATTCACCGTGATTAACAAACGATTTAACATCGACAAAGAAAAATATAATATAGGCGAGTGCTACAGGTGCAGCAAATGCTAGCACTACAAACCAGACGGTATAAGGATTTCTTTTGGACGCGCCTATTGGGTTGTTTACTTTAGCGGTATTCTTATCAATTTCATTCATGTTTTTCTTACTTTTATATCTTTAAAGGTTTGTTTGTCGTTTACTGTTAACAACAATATAAATAATAAATAATGCCAGCGACATCGCAAACCATTGGAAGGCGTAGCCGTTGTTTTTCGCTGAGTTTAAATTCAGTGTCGGTAAATCATATTTGTAGATACCACTTTTTTTCTCGTCATTGTTTTGACTGTCTTTACTTTTGCTTTCATCGAGCCATAACATCATGTCATACAAGTTATAACCTAATATTTGCTCAAGCTCTGCAAAATCGACATATTGTAACAAAACCGGCCAGCGTTCGGTTTGTTGTACATTGTCTGCCAGTACAATGGTGCGAGATGGCGGCAAATCGATAAGTCCTTTGATTTGGATAGTGTCTACAGGCGTTACCAGTATCGGTAACTGTTCGCGTGTTTTGCCCATCTCGACAAAACCTCTCGCAATTAATACGGCTTTATTGTCGCTCATTATAAAGGGTGTGAACACGTGATAACCAACATGACCGTTGAGGGTTTTGTTGTCTAGCAAAAAGCTGTGCTGCGTATCGTATTTGCCAGTAAGCGTTACCGGCATATAACGACGATCCTCACTTAAAATGGGTAACTCACTAAGACCAACCGCTGACAAATTTTTACGTTGTTCAATTTTTTGTTGTAAAGTATCCTTAAATTCTGCGCGATCGAGTTGCCAGAATCCTAAAGAAATCATGGTGTACAAAAAAACAAGCGTAATAAATGTGCTGAAAACACCAGGATTAAAATGGTATGAAGCAAAACGCAATGACAATAAACGGTATTGCCGAATTTCTTCGATGATTTTCATTTAACTAAAAATAAATTTAAACAAATTTGCGGAAAAAACATGGTATTTAAAATAGTCATTCTTAGTTTATTGCTGGTTGTTCTTGTTAGCCTGGGTTCGGCACTTATTGCTATGTCGAAAGGGGACAAGTCTGACAAAATGCTAAAGTCTTTGACTTGGCGCATTGGTTTGTCTGTGTGTATTTTTATCCTGCTCTTAATAGGACAGGCCATGGGACTGATTACGCCGCATGGCCTCTCTTGATTATTTGGCAAATAACTTAACTGGTAACTTAACTGGTAACTTAACTGACACTCGGACTAATCGTTTAATTTAGCAATATATTTTATCAGCTTATCCAAAAAACGCGGAACATTTGTTCCGCGTTTTTTGTGGTTTAAAGCTTGTTTTATAGGCGGTGTTTATAACCAATAAACAAAGATAAACAAACCTAACCAAACCACATCAACAAAGTGCCAGTACCAGGCAACCGCTTCAAAAGCAAAATGTTTCTCGGCGGTGAAATGACCTTTGATTGAGCGTATCAGCATCACCAATAACATGGTAGTACCCATGGTTACGTGGAAGCCGTGGAAGCCGGTCAGCATGAAGAAGGTACTACCATAAATACCTGACTCCATAGTTAAGCCTAATTCTGTATAAGC
>UOFD01000088.1_pt1 | contig 31042 bp, 37 predicted proteins | sample 1990101 | NCBI WGS metagenome assembly UOFD01 (sample SAMEA4728526, study PRJEB27164) | hydrothermal vent metagenome | biome: marine basaltic hydrothermal vent biome; feature: marine hydrothermal vent; material: mineral | place: Pacific Ocean | collected 2011-06-14/2011-07-23 | depth 1741 m | reverse complement strand
ACCACCACAACCCAGTCGTTATAAAGTCCCATTAACATTATATTTTGTTATTTTCTATGCTGTCATTATCCAAGCTCTGTGAATTTTCACTGCGCCCGGCAAAGTTAAAAAAGATAATCACCATAACCGATGCCACCGTTATGCCCACGCCCAGTTCGATTAACAATATGCCAAGATGCTGGCCCGCAATGGGGTCAGTAGATAAAGCACTGTAATCAAGAAAATTTTTACCGTTTAACAGGGAAACCAGACCTACGCTGCCGTATAGCAGGACACCGATAGCGGCGAGAAACTGAATAAAGGACTGATTAATCACCCGGCGTGCGGTGCTCATACCGAACAACATGGTATAAAGAATAATCGCAGCAGCAAAAATCACCCCGGCCTGAAAACCACCGCCTGGACCAAAATCCCCATGAAACTGAACATAAAGTGCAAATAGCATAATAAACGGTAGCAGCATTTTGCTGGTGATACGCAAAATTAAATGTTGTTCATGCATGGATTTATTGAGGGAGTCGATTTCGGCAGTATCTCGAGCAATTTCTTTGGCAATCTGCCCGTCAATATCATCAGCCGTTTTTCTGGGTTGGCGTACCAACGATAACAGTGCCAGTACCCCTATACCTGCGGTAAAAATAACGACCGCTTCGCCAAAGGTATCAAATGCTCGATAACTTGCCAGTACAGACGTTACAATATTTGGCACACCAACTTCCTGCATGGAATCATTAATGAATCGCGGCGCAACATGTTGGTGAATGGGTGCTTGTGCAGAGCCAAAATATGGCACATCCAGTGTGCCGTAGATCAACAGGCCGCCAGTGACAATCACCACAACTAGAGCCAGTACCGGCTTATGGCGGACGGGATGTTCTGTGCGACCTGTCATAGTAATCGCCACCAGCATCAGCAGGGTAGAAATACCTGCGCCCACGGAGGCTTCTGTAAACGCCACATCAACAGCATCCATAGCGACAAAAAAACTGGCAGACAATAACCCGTAAATACCTGACAGCATAATAACCGCGAACAAATCTTTCATTCTGACAATGGCAATGGCAACACCCACCAAAAAAGCCAGTAAGACGATGTCGATCAGGGATTCGATGATTTCACCTTTTCATTGTCTTCTTCTTTATCAAGCTTTGGCATAAGGTCATTGTACATTGCAGCCTGCGCCAGTGCGTGGCTTGCTGTGGGGTTAATAAATAAGGTCATTAGCAGGACGATTAAAAGCTTTATTACCACCAGACCTTCTGGGTGTTGCAGCATTAGCCCGATTAAAATCATCGCAGTGGCTAAGGTATCGGTTACGCCGACGGCATGTAATCGAGTATAAAAATCCGGAAAGCGTAAAATGCCAACGCCACCCGATATACACAAAAAACTGCCGATTAGTAAAAACAGTGAGCTACTAATCTCCATCAACGTACTCATTATAAACACTCTCCCATTATTTTTTTTGTTGCCTGTGGAGTTTAAATACGGAGCTGCCAGAATAGCGTAATACACCTATAACACTGATGAAATTAATTAGGGCGTAGACGATGGCAATGTCCAGAAACTCCGGGCGACCCATGACGAAACCTAACAGTGAAATCAGCAGCACTGTTTTGGTGCCAAGCATATTGACAGCAAGTATGCGGTCGTAGAGTGTAGGTCCGACAATTCCTCGAGTGATTGCCATAATCATGACGACAAGAATGGCAATAGTTGCGGCTATTAACATTAATCTTCCAGTTGCGTTACCCGGCGATCCATTTCACCGGCTTGCAGTTCTTCAATCGATTCGCGTAACAATGCGTGTACCATTAATTGATTACCCTGCAAATTGACGGTAACGGTGCCCGGTGTCAGCGTAATTGAGTTTGCGTAAATGACTTTTCCTATATCTGTCTTTTGGCTAGCGGTAATGGTGGCAAGGCTGGGTGAAATCGTATTGTTGCCAAGCCAGATATGTCTTACCACGGAGAAATTAGCACGAATCACTTCTTTAATCAGCCAGAGATAATAACCGGGTAGTTTTAGTGTGAGATGCAAGGGCTGGGATTCGTGATCGACAACATCCATCCGGTGCGCTATGTATATAACAAAGGAGATGGATGCAAGCCCAAGCGCTAACATGAGGGTGGTGGTGTAACCTGAGTTAAGTAACCAGAATACAGCTAAAAACAGGAATAGAAAAATAGTGTGTCGCATTTATGCTCTGCTATTTGTGAGTACGTAATATTGAAAATGATATGAATACAATCATGGCTAATAGATAAGTTTTGGGATAAGTTTTGGGATAAGTTTTGGCTTTCATCTAAGGTTTTTAGTTAGACCATGCTGCATTATATTCTGGGATGAATAAATGATTTTGGGGTAGAGCATGCATATCCATGAGGCTTTTAATTGGTGTTGGAGCGAAGTTAGCTTGATTTGTGGGGGTTTGTATATTCGAAAAAAATTGTGGCAGTCATCGAATAATTCGAGTAGTGTTAGTTTATGAGTTATCGCTGATAAATATAATATGAATTTTTAGTCAGCAATAAAAGCCGAATATAATTGCGGTATAAATCGAAAATCACGAAGTAATAATGAAGCCATGGTTAACTATAAACATTTGCATTATTTTTGGGTGATAGCAAAAGAAGGTAGCATTGCTCGTGCCAGTGAAAGGTTGCATCTCACCCCGCAAACAATTAGCGGGCAGTTAACTTCATTGGAGAATCAGCTTGGGGTAAGTTTATTTTCACGTGTTGGACGCGGTTTGGAGATCACTGAGACGGGCAGATTTGTGTTGAGCTATGCCGAAGAAATATTTTCACTTGGTGGAGAGCTGGAAGAACTGATACACCAAATGCCAGCAAGCTTGTCTCAAACTTTAAGAGTTGGTGTAGTTGATGTTGTTCCTAAATCGATAGCACATCGAATTCTTGCGCCGGCACTCAAAATGACTGAACAGGTAAGAATGACCTGTCGAGAGTCAAATTTAGATTCTTTATTGGCGGAATTAGCCGTGCATCGTCTTGACCTGGTGCTGGCTGACCGACCAATCCCATCAACGGTTAGTACCAGAGGGTATAGTCATAAATTAGGTGAGTGTGGTATTAGTTTTTTTGCTACAAAAAAAATAGTGAAAAAACTAAAAGGTGATTTTCCTCAATGCCTTGATGGTGCGCCATTATTGTTACCGAGTGGCGGCAATCATTTACGTTCCGGTATTGATAAGTGGTTAGATAAATATCGACTATATCCACATGTTGTTGCAGAGTTTGATAACAGTGCATTGATGAAAGTTTTCGGGCAAGAAGATGCGGGTATTTTTATTGCGCCTTCAGCGATTGAAGCTGAGGTAGAATTACAATATCATGCGGTCTGCATCGGTCGTATTAATGAGGTTAAAGAACGTTTTTATGCCATTTCTGTAGAGCGAAAAATATTGCACCCTGTTGTTGTTGAGATAATGGAAACAGCACGCGAATCATTAAGTTTCAAATTTAAAAAGTAAATTCCAGAGGTCTTTAAAAAAAAATAACGTACGCAATGTGCGTTAAAAATCTATTGAATCTGCTAATTTAACCATGTGGGGAAAGACTACAACAACCCACGCTCTGCAAACGACACCACTTCATCACCAATAACAAAATGATCTAACACGCGAATATCTACCAGCGCCAAGGCTTCCTTTAAACGTTTGGTTATTTGCTCATCGGCATGGCTGGGTTCTGCTACACCGGAGGGATGATTATGGGCAAAAATTATTGCCGCGGCATTTTTCTGTAACGCTAAACGCACCACTTCACGCGGATAAACACTAGCGCCGTCAATAGTGCCATAAAACATTTTTTCAAAAGCAATGACGCGGTTCCTATTATCTAAAAACAAACAGGCAAATACTTCATGCGGATAACTTGCCAGTTGTGCGCTTAAATATTGTCGGGTTTGTGCCGGACTGCACAGAGCATCGCCACGAGAAATTTGCTCCAACAAATGCCGCTTTGCCATTTCCAGCACTGCCTGCAATTGCGAAAACTTTGCCGCGCCCAAACCTTTATGCAAACAAAATTCTGTTTGACTTGCTTGCAGCAACGGCTTTAAACCGCCAAAACCATCCAGCAGCTGCCGTGCCAAATCAACAGCGGTTAAACCCTTACAACCTGTTCTTAAAAATATTGCCAGCAGTTCAGCGTCAGATAGTGCGCTCGCACCTTTGTTGATTAACTTTTCGCGCGGCCGTTCGGCCAGTGGCCATTGTGATATTGTCATGATTCGTCCCTGCTGTAGTTGTTACTAATCCGTAATGTATTCGTGACACTTTAACGCTGAATCGATAAATTGGCAATCAATTAATAGAGGTGCCCTTATTAGCTAAGTCTCCTGCACTTGGTAAACAATGTGATTTTATTAAAGAAGGGTATAGAAAATTTCCTCAAGGTAGTTATATCCTTTTTTATCGAGAAGCCCTAAAAAGTAAAATAATCGTAATTCGTATACTTCATCTAAGCTGACAGTCAAAAGGTTCACGATTTTTCGAAAAATATAAAACGACAACCTGTATCTACTCCATACCCGAAAATACTTTAGTTTCAGGGTAAAAAGCATACCAGGCAAACCAGTAACTTTGCACTGTTGGAATAACAACGCCCGCTTCATCTGTTAAATAACCAGACTGTTCTTTTTTGTTCCAATGAATTGTGTAGGGTTCGCCATCAATTACATCGGTAAATTTATCTTCACCGTGTTTATTCAATTCTACAAATGGATAAGCCTTGTGTGTTTTTTCTAGTGACAGTCCTAACACTCTTTCTTTTGGATGGTATTTTTTGGGCGCTTTATTAAATACTGGGAAAAATATATGGTTAGACTTTTCATAACCGCTGTAAGGGTCGCGACTATAACTTCGCCAGTGCCCGGTGTTCTTTGAAAGCACTAGCGTTGAAGGATGAAAGCGTTTCCAATCTGCCCAACTCGTGTGCATCACTGGCAGCATTTTTAAGTTTGTACCTTTGTATTTTCCGGTGACAGCTTTTGATAACAACTGCGACCATAATGATTCTGTGTCTCTATCATAGAGCAACACATCGCTATTATATAAAAGACCCGAAACACCAAAGCTAAGAATTTTTCCATTAACATTACTGCCAAACGCCATGCCTGTGCCGCATAACGGACAGTAGGTTATCGTGAAAAACACATCACCAATCGAGTCATTAACAATTTCGTGCCAGTTAAGAATGCTGATAGGGTACGCTTTAGAAACACCATCGATGGTGATGCCTAATACTCTATCTTTATTTTTCACAAAACCCGCGTCGCGTGCTTTTATAAATTTTGGCTCATCAATAGAAGGAATGCCGTCTTTGTCCGGGCCACCCGAAAAAATTTGCGTCGGTGGTATTAAGGCATTATTTAATTCGAAGCCATTTATTTCTTTGGCGCTGGCAACTGAGGCTGACAGCAGTACAAAAATTAGCAGGAAAATTTTTAGGGAGTTTATAATATAAAACATAAAAACAAGACCATTACTGTACAGACATGTTCATTTGTCCAGCGGTTTTAATTACAATGATTGCATCTAACGACAATATTTCGCAACCTGTTTTTTGTATTTATTTATTTTAACTTCGCGATCTTTATCACTGTAATAAATACGCTCACCATTTTCTTGATATTTATAAATTCTATTCGTTTGTTGATAAAAATTTAAATTTTTCTTTGATTTACTGCACTTCTTCTGTTTTTTCTTTTTCGCAATACGTCTTTTTTCTCGGTTGCCTTCCCTTTCTTTTCGGTCAGTCTCAAGCTCTTTCGCCATACGTGCACGTTCTTTATTATTTCCTGATGAATTAGTGATGCCAGCTCTGGACTCCGTGTCATAAATCAATTCGGTTACTTTTTTTTGATTCGCTGGGCGATCACCAAAATGTACGTTGCCTTTTTCATCTGTCCATTTGTAAACCCCTGAGTTTGCGGTTGTTGCTGCAATAAAAATCAAGATAGAAGATATTTTTTTCATTTCCCCCCCCCCTTTAAGCGAACCTAATTAACTATTAGGGCACCCCTATTAATCAATTAATAGAGGTGCCCTATAAAAGTAATTTAAGTATATTAGCAATTTTTACCTAAACACTCATAATTTATTTTAAACTCACACGAAGTACTGTTTAAAGCGGCTTATTTCTGCTATTGTTATCACCTTTTTTAGAGGGCTGGTTTGCTTTTTCTGGCTCGGATACAAGCACATGCAAATCGAATCAAACACTGTTGTAACTTTGCACTACACACTTAAAAACAATGATGGAAAAGTTATTGATCAGTCAGATGATGGTAGCTTTTTATATTTGCATGGTGCGATGAATATTGTCCCTGGCCTAGAAAAAGTTTTGACTGGCAAATCTGCTGGTAATGAATTATCGGTGAAAGTTTCACCTGAAGACGGTTATGGCGTAAAAGAGGCTAATCGAATTCAGAAAGTGCCAAAAGATATGTTTGATAACGCCGATGAAATTAAAGTTGGTGTGCAGTTTCATGCGCAAAGTCCTGATGGTGACGCGGTGGTTGTAACTGTTACCGAAATTAAAGATGACGCAGTAGTGGTTGATGGCAATCATGCACTTGCAGGCATAGAATTAAATTTTGAAGTGAAAGTTGTTGATGTGCGTGAAGCGTCAGACGAAGAAATTGAGCATGGTCATGTACATGGGTCGCATGGGCATCAGCATTAAAATGCTAGCTTAGGTGCCCTTAAGTCCGACAGACTCCTAGCTAGCACCTTTAATAAAATCAATAATATTATTGATAACAGTTTCATCCCGAATAATTGTTCTGTGGCCCAAATTTTTTGTTTTTATAAATTGCGCACCGGGCCAGTTTTTTGCTATTTCTTCTCCGCTGTGCCACGAAATATCAGCATCGTTTTCGTCATGCAGCACTAATCCTTTACAGTTTATATTTTTAACATTGTTAGCAGTATTTAATGAGTCTCGAAGAATTTGACCGTGAGTAGCATATGATTTTCGAGCCAATCTTTGCGTAATATTTTTAGGTAAAGCAAGTATTCGCTGAAAGTTATCTAAAAGTACTTGAAAATTATTTGGCGGGCATATTAAAGCAGCACAATCAAATTTTAATCCAAGTGTCATTACATATATTAATACCATGCCGCCAAAGGAGTGTGTGATGGCGGCATCAAATTTGCCATAGTGTTTGTTAAGTGTGAGTACAATGTCTGCCATTTCAAAAGCACTGGTTTGTGTGCCAGGTGTTTTCCCGTGAGCGATACCGTCAAAGCTAATAACACGATAACCGATAGCATTTAGTCTTTTTATATAATAAGCGACTTGGCTACCGCGGCCAGTCCAGCCGTGGATAAACAATAATGTTTTATCTTGAGTTATGGTTTTGTTTTGCCAGACATAAACGGCGACGGGTATACCGTTAACGATAATGGATTCATGGCAAGCTGATTCTAATGCGTGCACTTCAAAAGCTGGAGTTTTAAAGCGTATAGTAGTAAACCATTGTTCGTAAGCGCGACTGCTAAAATAAACGGGGAATATTCGCCCTGCAGTGTTATAAATAAATCGCAATAGGTGTAAGGCAAAGGGTATTTTTTTTGAACGAGTTTTTTTCATGTTCTTATAGATAATACTATATTGCGTGATAAAATCATTGATCTTTATTATAAAGCACCTCTATTAATTAATAGAGGTGCTTTATAGTTAATAGTTTTATGGGCGAAGTATAATGTTATCAGAAAAAGAATTGCATCAGCTATTTTATAAAAAATCATCCGGCATTCACGGTTACGGCTTATTTGCGCGAGGTAAAATAAAAAAAGGTGATTACATGGGTGAATACGACGGCCCGACGGTTAAACGTAATGGCTCACATGTTTTGTGGGTGGAAGATGATGGTGATGATAAGTGGATAGGGCGTAATGGCAAAAACTTATTGCGCTATTTAAATCACAGTACTAAACCACACGCTGAATTTATTGGCTTTGAATTATTTGCGTTGCGCAATATTTCTCCCGATGATGAAATCACGATTGATTATGGTGAAGAGCCGTAGTTGATTAGAAAATTCTTAGTTGATTAAATGACTCCTGGGTTAAACAAGCAGTTCTGTTTGTAGTTTATAAAAAAGCACTTTTTTGCAAGAGCGGCAGAAATATTGGCAGTGATGTTTCTTGATTTTATTGTGTCTTATCGAGCTTAGTTGGTGCTCTCTGCAATCACATTGATAAGTAAAAAGTGATTGTTTTTTAAGTGGAATACCAGAAAGGTCGTAATTTGCAGTGACGCTTGCGTCCGCGTCAAAAGCGAACATAACAGCTTTCCATTCTTTGCCGTGCGGTTTTATGTTCTTTAAACCGTAAATCACATCTGTTACATAATGCGCAACTTCGTGAGGAATAGTGGTTGCAAAATTATCGTCAAAATATTTCGAGAAGATGTAATCGTTGTAGCGAATCTCCCGTTGCGGCTGAATAAAAAACCGTTTTTTGTAAAGCTTTATGCGATACATGCCAGCGGTGCGGCCTTTCAGGTTGAACGTAATATCGATATTTTTAATGCTTAAATTAAATAAATCGGCTGCCTGTTTTACATAGTTCTGTGTTTGCCGAATGACCTCCTGTTTTTGGTTGCTCGATAGTGGTGAAATATTTAGCATTAATTTTTTATTGGTAAAATATCAAGCTTTTGAAATAAATTCACGGGTCTCCGTGTTTACTTTTATCGTTTCACCGGGTGACAGGTACTCAGGTACTTGTACCACCAGGCTGGTTGTTAAAGTGGCAGGTTTTGTACGAGCAGATGCTGAACCACCTTTTATTCCGGGTGCGCATTCGGTTATTTCAAACGTCATTGTATTAGGCAATTCTATTCCAAGTACTTGCTCATCACTGATTAGTGCGCTAAGTCCTTCTAGTCCGTCGTAAAGAAATTTGGCTTCATCTTTTAATGCTTCTGCGGTTAAAATGTATTGGTCGTAGTTTTCACTATCCATAAATGTGTAGTTTTCGCTATCACTGTATAATAATTGTACAGCGCGGCGGGCAATTTCGATTTGTGTAACATTTTCATCGCCTTTGAAACTACGCTCAAATTTTTGACCGCTGGATATATCGCTGCCAGTCATTTTATATAAAGTGCTGCCGCCGCGAGAATGTGGGGATTGCACAAATATTTTTTTAATGAGGATATTTTTGTTATCTTGATCGATAACCATGCCTTTTTTAATTTCGTTAGCTTTCATGTTTTTTGTTGTGCTTTTTGCATCGCAGAGTTTAAGTAGATTATGAGTGATTTTTTATGCGTGTGAAACATTTAATTGTGCCTGATAGTGAAATTATTATGACAGCTATTCGCTCGCAAGGAGCGGGTGGTCAAAATGTTAATAAAGTTTCAACAGCTATTCATTTGAAGTTTGATATAACTGCTTCCAGTTTACCAGCCTTGATTAAACAGCGTTTACTTACTTTAAATGACCAGCGTGTAACAAAAGAAGGTGTGTTTATTATTAAGTCGCAGCAAACGCGAAGCCAGTTAAATAACAGAGAATTAGCTGTGTTGCGCCTACAGGAATTTATTGCGCAAGCGTTAGCGATAAGAAAAACACGTAAAAAAACGAGACCAACAAAAGCTGCTAAATTAAGAAGGTTGAATGCCAAGACAAAACGCGGCACTTTAAAAAAAGACCGGAAAAAAATTATCGAATAGGTTTACTTGCGTAGCACTAAGTCACCTATTGATTTAATTTTCTAAAAAACGTGAACCTAAATGGTCAGTTTTATAAAGATAGCTGGGAATTTTATTTTTAATTTTTTCGTGCAGTTCCGGCAACAAAGACCAGTGTAAACCTTGTTTGTGGTGGTGTGCAGTGTGGTAACCAAGGTTGCCCGTTAGCGTATTATAGATAGGGGTCATAATATTGTAAGACGCTTCAAAATCGTTATCAACATCTAAACCGGCGTGATGCGCGTAAGTAACCCAGGCAGTAAAAAATAGGCTGCTAATCATCGGGATAATAAAAACCAATAACGCGGGTGCTGGTCTATACCAAGTTAACGTTGCAATAACCAATGCGGTAACGGTGGTTGCAATTAAAAATATTTTCAGCGGTCGAGTATGTTTTTTTCCTACCTGATAGCCACGATAATAAGCGGTTAACGTGACATCCAGTGAGTACATGAACCGGCCCATGATTTTTCCATTTTTATCTTTCCAGCGACTTTCATCTTTTGTCTGGTTTAGATAGTTATGGTGGTGGCCAAGTACGTGATGCAATACCCATAATTTTGATGTTGCCCCCGTTTGCAGAGCATACATTTGTTCCAGCAAATAATTAAGTGTACTAATTTTAAACGTAGGCAAATGCTGATGATGGTGATTCCACGCGCAAATAACGCCTTTGGGTGCAATCATAACTAGCCAGTAACCGATTAGTAGCCAGATATTATCAATTAGCAGGTAGGCTGTAATATCTAGTACAAAAAATGAAATGATGATTAAAAGAGGAATTCTGTCTGCACGATATTTAAATATATTCATGGTGATGTTTAGTTATCTTAAAGTGCCAGTAAGCGTCAGAGTAATTAGCGTCAGCGTTTACGGGTATTTCAGATTGCGTTTAGATTATTCTAGTTTATTATGTGTTAATTATTATTTTTGTGGATTATAGCAGAAGATTTTGGTGGAATCTGCCCGTACAGCTAGCTTTGCATTTTGCTTATTTGCTGGAAATTTTTCTCGTTATTAACTTCAAACCATTGGTATAACTGATTTTTGATGAGCGTTAATTGTGATTCCTGATACGGAATTGGCGTAACCGCGCCCCATACGGGTGCTGGCCAGCAGGCATCGGTGGTGAATCTGGCAATATGGTGGATATGTAATTGAGAAACCACATTGCCTAGCGCTGCAATATTCAATTTATCGGGTTGAAAAATTTGTTCCAAACAGCGGCTAAAGAGCATTGATTCTGCCATTAATTGCTGTTGCTCATTTGTTGAAAGCTGGTGTATTTCGTGGATATTTTCGCGGTTTGGCAACAAAATGAACCAAGGGTAGTTTGCATCATTAAGCAAGAGCAGCGTACACAAATCAAACTCGCCAAGCACGATACAGTCTTTTTCAAGCTGAGGATGTAATTTTATCATAAATAGGGTTATCCGCCGAAATAGATAGTTTAGTATGCAATATTTAGTGAAGAAAACAACAGGTGAATAATAGAGGGCAACATGGCGAATTGGTTGACGGGTAAAGTGATAGAAAAAACACAGTGGAATAAGCGATTATTTTCTTTACGCATTGCCTGTGATTTCAACAAATTTGAATCGGGGCAATTTGTGCGTGTTGCTCTGGATATAAATAGCGAACGTATTGCGCGACCGTATTCTGTTGTTAGCACCGCAGAAGATTCTTATCTGGAAATCTACTTTAACATTGTCCTTGAAGGGCCATTGTCACCTAAATTAGCTGTGCTTGAAGTTAACGATGAAATTTTTGTAACAGATAAAGCCAATGGGTTTTTAACGGTAGCCGAAGTACCTGAATGTAAAAATTTATGGATGCTGGCGACGGGTACAGGCGTTGGCCCTTTTTTGTCGATATTAAAAAGTAAAAATGTCTGGCAACGTTTTGAAAAAATTATTTTAGGTTATTCGGTAAGAGATTTTTCAGAGTTGTCGTATCAAGCGCAAATTGCAGAAATAGAAAAGCAATACAGTAACCAGTTTGCATTTGTGCCTTTTATTACACGTGAAAAAATTGATAATGCAATGAGACAACGAATAACGCTGTGCATTGAAGATGGCTCTTTTGAAAAACGCGTCGACACAAAAATAGATAACGATTCACATATTATGATGTGCGGGAATTGGGCAATGATTAGCGGCGTAACAGAAGCGCTGGAAAAACGCGGCTTGCGAAAACATCGTCGTCGTGAGCCAGGGCATATAACGACGGAGAAATACCATTAAAAAGCAGTGAATAACTAATAGAGAGTCGTTAAAAACATAGAATAACTTTATTGGATGAGCTATTGCTTTTAAAATTCACTATTCACTGCTGTTAAACGTTTTCCTCTAGAAAATTTTTAAAATTATGCGCATCAATAATCTGTGTGCCATCACAGTTAAATTGCATTCTGACAATTCCCTGCACGATGCACATTGTGATGTTGCGTAAATAATATTCTTCGATGTCGCGCAGTTTTCTTACTGTGCTTAAAATTTTAGGAATGTTTTCGGGTTCTAAAGGTCGCCACTGCTGTGAGCGGCGGTTTAAAATATTTTGCCAATAGCCGGGGATTTTTTTGTAGTGTTCACTTGCGCGCAAAGTGGCATAAAGCTCGCGCATTAAAGTGATTTTTTCATTATAGAGTATCAATGGGAAATGACGATTGATGTAGTCTTTACCAGCGATTTTTTCAGCATCATGTATTTCTTCACGTAGTGGATCAAATACTGAGTTGGTGCGAATTTCACCACTATTAAAGCCGACAAAAATACGGTAGATACCGCGATTTAATAAAATATCTTCTAAATTAGGCTCTAATTTATCAAACAGACTATCAACTTTGCTGTCATAGCGTTTTCTTAAAGGCGCGCTTTCACGCAAAGATGGGTCACCTTTTATGCCAATTAGTACTTGCTCAGAATTTAACCCGGCAGCGCTGACAATGCTCTCTTGTAGGATAAGTTCTTCTATCTGTTCATCGTTGCTACTTGTCATTTCTTGTCTCTATTATCCCTGATTCACAGTAAATTTTAGTTAATGTTTAAATACACTTGGTCATTTATATCGCCAAATAACGCCAGAGTGTGGCGTAAATTGACTATAATACCCAGTACAGTATGACAAAATATATTAAATATATATTAATATAATCGTTTTTTTATATGGTAAGTCGTATAAGCTACTGATTTTATTAATTTAATTGGTTTTAAAAATATTATGTATGAAGCGTTTTACGGTTTTAAGGAAAAGCCGTTCTCAATGTTGCCTGACCCTGACTTTTTGTATTTAAGCAAAAAACACCAGGCGGCGCTTACTTTACTCGAATACGGCTTGCTCAATCACGTGGGATTTTGCGTTGTTAGCGGCGAAGCAGGTGCGGGCAAAACAACCATCTTACGTGCTTTATTAGAACGTGTAGAAGACAACATTACCATTGGTTTAATTACCAATACGCATCAATCTTTTGGCGGTTTACTTGACTGGGTTTTGTCTGCGTTTGATTTGCACAAACCTAATTTAACCCATGTTGAAATGCATCAGGTATTTATGGAATATCTGATAGAGGAATACGCAAAAGGCAACACCGTTTTGCTGATCGTAGATGAAGCGCAAAACATGAACCCCGATGCGCTTGAAGAATTACGTATGCTGTCGAATGTTAATTCTGAAAAAGACCAATTGATGCAAGTTGTGCTTGCTGGGCAGCCAGCATTAAAAGATACTTTGCGATTACCGGAGTTAATGCAGTTTGCGCAACGTGTCGCTGTTGATTACCACCTCGACCCATTAAATTTAGAAGAAACCTGTGGTTATATTCAACATAGATTAATCATTGCTGGCGCGCAAAAAGATGTGTTCACGCCTGCTGCCTGCCAACGGATTCATAACTACAGCGGCGGTACGCCTCGGCTGATTAATCTGCTATGCGAAACCGTGTTGGTTTATGGTTTTGCTGATCAACAGGAGGTGATTGATATTGACCTTGTTGACGAAATGGTGCTTGAACGCATGAAAGATAGCGTTGTACCTATTGTTAACCGCGATATTGCGAAACAGGGAAATAAAAATATTGATGAAATTTTGGTAAAAAATTTCCCGTCGATTAACCCTGCTGAGAAGGGGGTAGTCAGAGAAAGGTTAGCAAAAGAAAAGTCTGTTAAAGAAGAAGTAAAAATTGCTACAACTAATAAAGTTGAGCCAGAAAAAATAGCAAAAAAAATAGTTGTTGAAAATAAAAAGAAAGAAGAGATAAAAGATAAGAAAAAAGAAAGCCAAGAAAAGGGAGCTCTGGAAAAGGGAGCTCTGGAAAAGGGAGCTCTGGAAAAGAGAGGCCTGGAAAAGAGAGGCCAGGGAAAAGAAGCGCAGAAAAAAGCGCCTTCAGAAAAAATAGAACAACCATCATCCCAATCATCTACCTCAGCAGCTTCAGAAAAAAATACCGGCGCAATGATAGACAGTGTGCTTTTTTCTGCGGAGAGTGGAGATAGTGCTGGTATTAGTGAAGATAGTAGAGGGGCTAAAAAACAGATAATAAAATATGGTGCGTTTGCAGTAGTCGCAGCGGCTGTATTTATAGTTATTGCGTTAATGTTTGGTGGCGAAAAAGCGATATTTGTAGTGATACCAGATGTTGTTGAAAATGCCAGCAAAAATATGGTTAAAAATAGCAGTAAAGAAGCAATGCTGCAAAAAGAACATGAACAAGCAGAGCTGGAAAAGAAGCGTGCGTTAGAAGAAAAGCAATTAAGACAAGCACAAATGGAAGCAGAAACCCTAAAGAAAGAAAGTGAAGAGGCTATTGCAAAAGCAGAAAAAGAAAAATTGGCAGCAGAGAAAGCAGCTCGTGCAGAAAAGGCCGCAGCTAAAAAACGTCGTTTAGCAGAAGAGAAGCGAGCTGATACGGCAAAACGTAGTGCGCGTAAAGCTAAACAAGAAGCTGCAAAAGCAAAAGAAGAAACAGCGCAGCTAAAACGTGAAGCAGAAAAATTAGAGGAGCAAAGGCGTGTTATGAAAGCAAGGCTTGATGAAGAATGGCGTTTGAAAAGGCAGTTGGAGCGCGAGCGCGCAATAGAGTTGGACAAGCTAGAAATTCAGCGGTTGGAACTGGAAGAAAACGCGTCGCAAGCCGCAGCTACTGCAGCCGAAGTAAGCGCGGCAGAAAAAGCCGCAGAACAATCTAAGTCAGCAGATTGCAGTGGTCCAACAGCACGGTTTAAATCAGGCTGTCGTTAACAAACTAACACCGCTTGCACTCACACTTACAGGTGCAGTTTAAAATAGGCGCTTTATTTTTTGTGATTAAAAGTTTCGCCAGTATCAAGAGCGGGATCTTGCACGGTTTCTTCATCGGGGAATAAAATTTTTAAATCTGTCATTGATAATGTATCACCTTTTTTTTCGTAGCAATCCCAAATTGCTTCCCAGCGTTCATCGTTGAAATAAAATCCGGTTGGTAGTAAACAAACAACTTTCTGATTGAGGTCGGTGATGACTTTTGGTTCGATTAGTTTTCCTGCCATTTTTATTGCCTACTATTTTTAATGCTCGTAACTCGCAGCGGATATTTTTCAGCTGACTTTTTTGCACGGAAATTCACGAGAAGTTTTAGAAATTATTTCAGTGCTGTCCCGTTAACTTTTAATAGAGGTGCCCTATAGTTAGCACAAGCTATTGTTATATTTACAGTAAATCATTTAATTATAATCCGAGACATGAATTACCAACTGTTGCTATGACACGCTATAAACACATCCATGTGCGCTCGGATGCCGCGTGTATTTTAACGGACTTTATCTGAATGAGTAGCAGCAACAAACCGGTTTTATTATCAATTATTGAGCTTGGTGGTTACTCTGATTTTACGGTGTTGTATAAAGAGGCAGGCTTTCATGTGGTACAAACCAACAGCGTGCGTAAAGCGGTAAAATTGATTCGCCAGCATAAACCAAAAGTGATGGTTGCTGAATTTAATTTTCAGTCAGATTTTCGAGACCGTACTAGCAGTTTGGAAACCTTACTATCGAGTACGCAAGGTGTCACCGATGCCAATATAATTGTGTTTTACGAAAAAGAATACCAGGTACAATATCAGCGGTTTTTACAGAGTTTTGAAGTAACGGCGTCGTTGGTTTTTCCTATTGACGAAGAGCAGTTGTGTGCCACGTTACAGGGTATATCCCGAAAGATAGAGTGAATTGGCTACTGATCCCCCTGCAATTAGCATGTTTCCATTGATATTAAAATGCTGTAAAAAGTGTTTTTAGTTTAAGTATTAAACGGTTTACCTTATGTCAATTAATAAAGAGCTCGACGATATGCTGATAGACAGTTCGTCACCTGAGCAGTCAAAAGAAGATATTCAAAAATATTTGGAGAAAAAACAAGCCGCGTATGATGCGCTTGAGGCCAGTGCCGATCCCATTGATCGTGCGCGTTTACAGCTGGATGTGGCAGAAGCATTAGTTGGTTCTGGCCGCGCAGACGAATCATGGGAAAAAGCGCGTTCAGCATTTGATACATTTATCGAACTTGAACAATGGCAAGACGCTGTTGAAAGCTGCGATGTGTTATATCAAAGCGCGCAGCCAGCCTCCATTGTTGCCTTGGCGCACGGTGTTTGGTTATCAGTTACCTACCCCGTTGACCCGACGTTAACCGTTAATATGCTGAGTTATGTGATTGATGAAACGCCTGCTAAAGCCGATGGTGCAGCGATTGCAGCGGTGGTTGCACACTACGTTGCGGATGTTCGCGCGGCAGACGACCAGCATAAAAGCCTAACTTTTTTAACGAAGCAACTACTGGCAAATGCGGCGAAAGAACATTCTGGTGTTGAAGATCAGGACGGTTTAACCGCATGGATGGAGCGTTTGGAATTGCTTGATCCCGATGTGTTTCTACCACGATTATCATTAGTGCTGGGTGCTATCGTGCCAGTAGATGACTGGTGGTTTGATCGTGATGTTTTGCGTGAGAAAATTCCGCAGTAGTTTGAGTTTTATTACGATTACGTTTTTTCATCACTCAGTGAAAGCTCACCGGTATCTGGAATTTTTGCTGCTGCGACAGGTTTGGGATTCTCGATAAGATCTGCGCCAGCCTCCGCTAAGTTGACCCCATCAATTGAATCAATTTGTTGCGGAGCAATTTTTTCTGGCGGTTTTTCAAACACATCACTACCAGCGTCTGCCATGGAAATATCACTGATATCGTCAATTTTCTGAGCAGGTGTGATGATGGGATTTTCAATTACATTAGCGCCAATCTCAGACATAGAAATATCACTAATGTCATTGATTTTTTGCGCTGGCGTGGCAACGGGGTTTTCAACAACGTCGCTACCTGCTGCGGCTAATGTTAAACCTGACGTGTCAATGTTTGTTTCCTTGTTTTGTTCCGGCTTTGCTGCTGTTTCATTTGTGCCTGCTACCTCACAGGGTTCAATCTTAATGCTAAGCCCAACATTTTCTAAAGCCACTTTGTATTTTTCAGCGGCAGCAGCGTTTATTTTTCCTTTAATAACTTTGCGCTCGCCGGAAAAATAAGGTGTTAGTTTGTTGGCATCTGTTTTGAATAATGCCGCCATATTTTGCATGACGGTTTCTTTATCTTTACCCGGCTGCAAAATGCCAAAAAATACTATATCAAATAACGTTTCACTCATCGTTCGTCTCCGTACTCATAATTAGAGTGTAGACGAAAAGTATCGTTGCTTCTGGTTTTTAGTCTTTGTCTTTTGATTTGTTAAATTGCACGACTTGTGATGTTTTAGGCTCGTCAGCGTAGTGTGGACGGCGATCCATATCATTGCCGCCGGCTTCTTCAATAATTTCTTTTTCGCGCGAAGTAATGAGTTGAAAACAGTGTTTCACATCCGCAATTGTTTGTGGATTCAGTAGGTGCGGTCGACCGGCTGATGGTGTGGTATCACGTATCACAGCAGACAATACTTTGCGGAAAGTGGTGAGAATTTGGTGTTCTTTGGAGTGAAAATTTGTACTCATAATGTGATGTTTTCGTGTGTGAAGGCTAGCAGTATAATAGTAACTACAGTTTAGCAAAAATTGATTTAGTAAATACGTTTGTCTGTGTGTGGTCAGTTGACCTGCTGATTGGATTTTATTTGGTTAGAGAGAACTTTATGTCTTATTATGTTTTTAAGATGTCTTCCCCCGAAGGCATGGAATTGGTGAAAAACCTGTCGTTGATTGGTGATTATGAATCGTTTCGCGAAGCAAAAAATTTTGCCAAGGAACAACGCGGCGAGCTTGATAAAGACGATGCCAGTGTTATAAAGGTGATGTTTGCTGATAACCAATTACTTGCTGAAGAGCAGTTACTGGCTTATCGCGAAAAGCCAATTGTGATGGAGCATGAAAAATAAGACCGCATGGAAGAGGATGAATATAAGTCAACTTATAATGAACTAGCAGCTGTTCGTTGCGTTTTCGAGAAAGCGCTAAGTAATAGTCAGGGTAATCGTCAGGTAAAATGCTCGTTATCGCAGCATTTTTGTTTGGCTGATAGAGAAGGTTATTCTTGTAAAAATGCGCAAGCGTCAATACAGTGCAAAATTTTTTTAGAGCAACTGCGAGAAAATTCCCGATTCGTTCTTAAGCTGCATGAGGTTAATGGGCCATTGCCGCATAATATGGAAATACGTGTACAGGTCGGTGGTTTAAAAGGTTTGGCAAAGTTGCTCGATATTAATGAACATAAGATTAAAGTAGACGAACCGGTCACAATTGGCAATATAAATCAAATTATAAGTGCAGTAAAAAAACAATACGGCGCTGCCAGTAATTTGCCGTACAATAAAATAATTCAGTCGGTGGTGCAGTTTCAGGGCAGGCAGCGGCGGCAGCGTTAAGCGAAGCATCAAAAAGAAAAGACAGCCTAAAAGATAGGTTTAAGAGGTAGACATGTTAAGTAATAATAAAATTGTGCGTGCGCATTCAAGCGACGAATATATCGATATGATTAAGCAGGCGCTTGATGAAACGTTTGATTTGCGTCAGGCGATTGAGTTTGATGAAGAATTTTTAGCCGATGCACGACCTTTGGTGGATGCCATCGAAATTGCATTAAAAGCGCTGTACGAATCAATGAAAGCCGGCAATTATGAGTTTGCCACTGGTGATTTGCCGTACATGGCGGAGATGAAAAAATACCACGAGTCGATGGTACCTTTTCGGTATTTGTTAAAACGCATAAATGAGACGCATAACAAAGGGTTAGAGCTGGAACCCTCTTGAGTGTAACTTAAGTTACACACAGCTTATCCATTTTTTCTGTGGATAACTTTGTGGATTAAATTTTACGTAATTTAGCTTCTGTTGCTGCGCTAAATTGCCTCGCTGAAATTTTTTATTGCCTCTTCAAAATAATTTCTTTTGTTTCAATAAGTTATTGTGTTTTTATTGAGCTGTATTGGGCGCTTGTAGTCGTAACTGCCTGTTTAAATACGCTAACACTATATCTTGTGTCTTGTGCATAACTTCACCACAAGGCAGACAGTGCATTTGTCTTGTAGCTTATTTAAGGGCTTTACAGGCATCTTCTTTAGAAACCGCGTCATATGGCATATCGCGAATTTTATCGTGAACATGCACTCGGTATTTCACAAAATCTTCAGTTTTATCAAAGTGCAGAAATGGATTGCCGCTGCATTGGTTTTCCATGGTTGAAGTTGGTGACTGCGGTGCATAGTTGTGACCAGGATGAATGATGGTCGATGCCGTTAATTCTGTTTTCATTTTTTTTAAAGTTTGGAACATTATTTCAGGGTCGCCTCCTCTCATATTGCAACGACCACAACCAAAAACAAACAATGTATCACCTGCAATCAAATCGTTGCCGATGTGATAACAGGCTGAACCCGGTGTGTGCCCGGGAGTATGCAAAATATCAATAGTGCTTTCACCAATTTTGAATTGATCGCCACCGTGATGTAAAGTGGGGTTTTCGATATTGGCTCGAGCCAAAAGATTATGTTCAGGATTATTTTTAGAAAATTTTTCTTCTGATTTTAGTAAATGAATCTTGGCATCGTAGTGTTTAAGTGTTTGTTGCAAACCATTAACATGGTCATTGTGGCTATGCGTAAGCAGGATGTCGGTAATTTGAATATCTTTTTCTTTGGCAAGATCTAACATTTTTTCGATCTTCCATGCAGGGTCAACAATTGCGGCAGTATTACTTGCGTGATCATGAATCAGATAAACAAAGTTTTCCATGGGGCCAAGCTCCATGCTGTGAATGCTATAGCTGTCTGAATTTTTTCGCATGTTTTTGGAGAGTGTTTTCATATTGAAAACATGGTTATAATTAAGGACACCTCTATTAATAGAGGTGTCCTTAAGATGTTTAAATTTGGAGTATACGCTTTATAGTGAAAGCGAGTGGCATAGACGAAAAAAAATAAATGGGTAAATAAAAATGAAAACCGCAGCAATTAAACATGACAAATTATTATTATCGCGCTTGCAGTTATTCAGGAATGTTGATTTAGAAGATAAGGCATTGCTTGAATTGCTCGAATTGTGTGAATACCGTTTGTTGGCAACGGATGAAGTTATATTATCCACCGAAGTTGAAAATTATTATTTATATGTTTTGCTGAAAGGGCGGCTCGCGATTCAACTTACCGAGCATGGTGATATTCCTTTAGCAACCGTTGAGCCCGGTGAATGCGTTGGTGAAATGTCTATTATCGATAGCCGCGTTCCCTCGGCACAAGTGAGCGCTATGGAAGAAACAACAGTGTTGGCTATTGAGCAGGATATCTTATGGCGCATGGTGAGCCAGTCACATGAAATCGCAAGAAATCTTTTATACATTATGTCTGAACGTGTGCGCTACAGTAATTTAGTTATTGCGGATAGTCTTGAAATGCAGCATAAATATCAACAGTACGCTTGCACTGACTCTTTAACCGGTTTGCATAATCGCGGCTGGCTGGATGATGCCTTTGAACGTGAGTTGCAGCGTAGCGAGCGTGATAAATTACCTCTGTCTTTAATTATGATTGATGTCGATGATTTCAAAGATTGTAATGATAACTATGGTCACTTAGCCGGTGATCAGGTGTTAAAAAAAGTCGCGGAAGCTATTCGAGGTCCGTTGCGACCTAATGACCTTATTGCCCGTTTTGGTGGTGAAGAGTTTGCCGTGCTGCTGCCGGAGACCAGCGTAAACAATGCCAAAATTATTGCTGAGCGATTACGCAAACATGTTTGTTGTGCCGATACTGGAATGCTGGACGGTAAACAATTACCTGACGCGACTATTTCACTTGGTATCGCTGGACGGCAACCGGGTTATTCGCTGGATATGATGATTGCAGCCGCAGATGTTGCCCTATACCACGCCAAACGAAATGGTAAAAACCGCGTAGAAGTGGCGGCGAACGTGCCGGTTGATGTTTAGCTTTTCTGGCTGTTTTTCCTGATTATTTTCCCGGGTTATTTTCCTTGGTTATTTTTCATGGTTCTCTTTTATGGTCATCACAATAATGCCTGCAATATTTTTTGATGGCAGATAAAACATCTTTGCGACCGATTATTGGGGTTGGGGTACTTATCTGGCGCGAACAGAAAATATTACTCGGCGAGCGTTTAACAAAGGGTGCGAAAATGTGCTGGCAATTCCCTGGTGGTCACCTGGAAAATAATGAATCTGTTACCGCTTGTGCGCAGCGTGAAGTGAAAGAAGAAACTGGTTTGCAGGTAAAAAATTTCCGTCATTTTGGTTTTACCGATAAACAGTTTGATGTCACGCAGAAAAAATATATCACACTACTGGTTTCCTGTGATTACCAATCAGGTGTAGCTGAAACACGTGAGTCAGACAAATGTGCTGGTTGGCAGTGGTTTGATTATCAGCAATTGCCATCGCCATTATTTCAGCCCATCAGCAATTTCTTATTGCAACTAAGCAGTCCCACTGAAAAAGATCTTTATGTGAGGCATTGCGTTTCGCAAATATTGCCAGGTATCACTTCTGAATAAAGCTGGGCATTTTTTCCGATTCACTAGCAATTAATAGAGGTGCCCTTAAATAGTGTTTTGTACAACATTCAGCAAAAAAATTACCCCAAATAATTAGTTTAAATAAACTGCTGCACTATACTGAGTATCTACACAGATGGCTTTTGTGAACAGCCGCTGTATTAAAACTAGTGGCTAAATAATAATAAAAAACAAAATGGCACGAACAACAAATAAAACAAGTATGTCTGAGCTGTTGCATGGTTCTGCCGTTTATGGTGAAAATGCAGCCTGGCTTGAATCAATATATGAAATTTATTTGTCTTCCCCAGATAAGCTGGATAAAAAATGGCGTCAATATTTTGATGCTATTCCTGTTAAATCAAATGGTCATGCTGGTAATAATGCAGATATAGGCATTGATAATCCAAACCAGGAAATTTCTCCACGAGAAATGCATAATTACTTTATCAATTATGCAAAGCATAAACATGCGCAAAAATTTTCAGCGGATATCAGCTTCGATCACGAAAGAAAACAGGTGCAGGTGTTACAGCTTATAAATGCGTATCGTTTTCGAGGGCATCAAATAGCCAATATTAATCCTTTGGAAACTTGTCGTGAAACGCAAATAGCCGAACTGTCATTAAGGTACCACGGTTTATCTGATAGCGACCTTGATACATTGTTTGAAACAGGTTCCCTGGCAGCAGCAGCTAATTTATCTTTACGCGAAATATTTCAAATTATTAAAAAAACTTACTGCGGCACCATCGGCAGTGAATATATGCACATTATGGAGACAGCAGAAAAACGCTGGATTCAGCAACGTCTCGAAACTGCGCGTGGTCAGGCGAATTTTAATAACGACGAAAAAATAAATATACTTCAGCAGCTAACTGATGCCGAGGGTTTAGAGCGTTACCTGCATTCAAAATATGTCGGGCAAAAGCGTTTTTCACTGGAAGGTGGTGAGTCGCTTATTCCGTTATTAGATGAGCTTGTGCAATTTTCCGGTACACAAAAAATAAAAGAAGTGGTTATCGGCATGGCGCATCGAGGTCGGTTAAATGTGCTGGTAAATATTCTTGGTAAAACACCGGACGAATTGTTTAGCGAATTTGAAGGCACAAAAAAAGTTAACGAGCTTACGGGTGATGTTAAATACCACCTGGGTTTTTCTTCGGACATGTCCACACCCGGCGGTCCGGTTCATTTAGCATTAGCGTTTAATCCCTCGCATTTAGAAATTGTTGCGCCGGTGGTTGAAGGTTCAGTGCGCGCACGGCAATGGCATCGTGGTGATCGTGAAGGCAATGAAGTTATCCCTGTGCAAATTCATGGTGATGCGGCTTTTTCAGGTCAAGGTGTGGTGATGGAAACACTGCAAATGTCGCAGTCTCGCGGTTATTTAACGCACGGCACAATCCACGTTATCATCAATAATCAAATTGGTTTTACCACCAGCGCGCAGCAAGATGCACGTTCAACTTATTACTGTACCGATATTGCAAAAATGGTGGGCGCGCCCATTTTTCACGTTAATGGTGATGATCCTGAGGCGGTCGTTATGGTGACACGCATCGCTTTAGAATTTAGAAATAAGTTTAAAAAAGATGTTGTTATCGATATCATATGTTATCGCCGTCATGGTCACAATGAAGCGGATGAGCCATCAGCAACGCAGCCGATGATGTATAAAAAAATTAAAGCACTGGATAGCACAAAATCTATTTATACAAAAAAAATAATTGAAGAAAATATTTTATCCACAAACGAATGCGAAGTGATGACGCAGAGTGTGCGAGAAGCGTTAGAATCTGGTCAATGCATGGTGCCACATAAGCTTCAGCAAAATGAAGTAGACTCATCGACGCATATCGACTGGACAAAGTTCCTTACCGATTCAATATTAAAGGATGTTGATACCAGCGTTGCGTTGTCAAAACTTCGCGAAGTTGCAAAAGTATTTGAGCAAGTACCAGAAGATTTTCAGTTACAACCTCGAGTTGAAAAAATAATGGCCGATCGTCTTAAAATGGCAGCGGGTGCATTATCAATTGACTGGGGTTATGCGGAGTTAATGGCATATGGTACATTATTAAAAGATGGTTTTTCAGTTAGATTATCTGGGCAAGATTGTGGGCGTGGCACATTTTTTCATCGCCATGTAGTGTTGCATAATCAACTTGATGGCTCGTCGTATACGCCATTAAGAGAGCTTGGCGATAACAACAGTAATTTCCGAGTGTTTGATTCGTTGTTATCTGAATTAGCAGTATTAGGTTTTGAATACGGGTTTTCAACCACCGAGCCTGAGACACTCGTTTTATGGGAAGCGCAGTTTGGTGATTTTGCCAATGGCGCACAGGTGGTTATTGATCAATTTATTTCTGCAGGGGAGCACAAGTGGGGGCGCGCCAGTGGTTTAGTTATGTTGTTACCGCATGGCTTTGAAGGGCAAGGTGCTGAGCATTCGTCAGCGAGGTTAGAAAGATATTTACAATTGTGCTCAGTCCATAATATGCAAGTTTGCGTGCCATCAACGCCAGCGCAAATGTTTCACATGTTAAGAAGGCAAATGGTGCGAAAATGTCGTAAACCTTTAATTGTGATGACGCCAAAAAGTTTACTGCGCCATAAGTTATGCGTTAGTACACTGGATGATTTAACACAGGGAAAATTTAACTGGATAATGCCAGAAATTGATGCGCTGGATGCAAAAAAAGTAAAACGTGTTGTTATTTGCAGTGGAAAAATTTATTACGAATTATTAGAAGCACGCCGTTTAAATCGTATTCAGAATATTGCTTTATTGCGTATAGAACAAATTTATCCTTTCCCGGGAGAGCAGCTTGATGTTTTATTGTCACAATATGTAAACACAAATGAACTTATCTGGTGTCAGGAAGAACCAAAAAACCAAGGCGGTTGGGATTTTAGTAAATTGCGTATCCCCGCACTTATAAATACGCGGTGGCAGTTAGCGTACGCAGGACGCGAGCCTTCATCCGCGCCAGCAGTTGGTTCAGCAAAATTGCACGCCAAGCAGCAACAAGAATTAATTTATCAAGCGCTAGACATTAGTGCATGATGCGAAAATTCACATTGGAAAAATAATGAGCATAGAAATTAAAGTCCCGGAGTTACCAGAATCTGTCGCCGATGCAGTAATTGCAAACTGGTATAAAAAAGTTGGCGATATAATTAATGTAGATGAAGTATTAGTTGATCTTGAAACGGATAAAGTAATTTTAGAAGTGCCAACAATAAAACAGGGTATGGTTAAAGAAATATTATTTTCGGTGGGCGATACAGTAAATGCGGGTCAACTTTTAGCTATTATTGATGAAAATATTGCTGCAGAAAAAATGAATGCGGAAAGTAAAAACCCTGTAGTAGCCAAAACTGTAGCGGCAATGAGCCCCTCTGTCAGAAAACTAATAGCAGAAAATTCTGTTGATGAGTCACAATTAATCGGTAGTGGTAACGGTGGAAGAATATTAAAACAGGATGTTGAAAAATTTTTAGCCGAAAAAAATGTTGTAGATAATGTTGTAGATAATAAAAGCGAAGCGATTGAAAAAAACAATAATTCAATAATCGAAGCGCAACAAACAACGCCGGGCGAACGATTAGAGCGTCGTGTGCCAATGACAAGATTGCGCGCACGTATCGCTGAACGTTTGCTGCAGTCGCAACAACAAGCTGCCATTCTAACAACATTCAACGAAATAAACATGAAGCCAGTGATGGCACTTCGGACGCGTTATAAAGATGCGTTTGAGAAAAAATTTGGTGTGCGTTTAGGTTTCATGTCTTTTTTTGTGCAGGCAAGTGTTGAAGCTTTAAAACGGTTTCCAGAAATTAATGCTTCGATTGATGGCAACGATATTGTTTATCACGGATTTTATGATATTGGTGTTGCTGTTTCCGGACCAAACGGCTTAGTGGTGCCGATACTGCGTGATGCAGATACGCAATCAATTGCTGAAATAGAGCAATCTATTATTGCTTACGCTAACAAAGCCAAAGAAAACAGTTTATCGTTAGATGACATAACGGGTGGCACATTTACTATTTCCAATGGCGGCGTGTTTGGCTCGATGTTATCAACACCCATTTTAAATCCACCGCAAAGCGCCATTTTAGGTATGCATAATATTACAGAGCGCGCTATGGTGATTGATGGCGAGGTACAGGTTTTACCAATGATGTATCTGGCGTTATCGTACGACCATCGCTTGGTCGATGGTAAAAGTGCGGTGCAGTTTTTAGTGACGATAAAACAGTTGTTGGAAGATCCTTCGCGTTTGCTGTTGGGTGTGTAGCCATGTCATCAACTTATGATGTAGTTGTGATTGGTGCTGGCCCAGCAGGTTATGTCGCTGCTATTCGCTGCGCGCAGTTAGGCTTAAAAACCGCCTGTGTTGACGAATGGAAAAACCATCAGGGTAAATCATCACTGGGTGGCACTTGTTTAAATGTTGGCTGCATTCCATCAAAAGCCCTGCTTGAAACCTCGCATATGTATCAGCAGGCAAACCTTGAGTTTGGGCAACACGGCATTTCTGCGGCATCATTAAAAATTGATATAAAAAAAATGCAGGTGCGAAAAAACCAGGTGGTGCATGATTTAACACAAGGCATACAGGCGTTGTTTAAAGCAAATAAAGTTACTTCTATTCATGGTCGTGCAAAAATTATTGCGGTGGATACAGTTGAAATATCCAGTCGAACAACCCGTAAAAAAACCGACGAATTAAAAACAAAAACAATTATTATCGCAACTGGTTCATCACCGGTGCGATTGCAGCAAGCAAAAATTGAAGATGATTACATTATTGATTCCGCCGCTGCGTTAGAATTAGCAAAGGTGCCAAAACGTATCGGCATTATTGGTGCGGGTGCAATCGGGTTAGAGCTGGGAAGCGTGTGGTCGCGTTTAGGTTCACAAGTGGTTTTACTGGAAGCTATGCGAGATTTTTTGCCAATGGTTGATAACAAGTTGGCAAACTTGGCAAAGCAAAGTTTTAGAAAACAATCATTGGATATTCGGTTAAATGCCAGGTTGGTTTCAGCAACAGTAAAAAATAAAAAAGTGCAAGTGGTGTACGAAGATAGCTCAAAGGCTGGCGATGAAAAAACAGAAATATTTGATAAAGTTGTTATTGCGGTTGGTCGTAAACCAAACAGTGATCGCGTATTCGGCGAAGAGCTTGGCATAGAACGCGATGAGCGTTGTTTTGTTTTAGTGGATGAGCAATGCCAAACCAGCGTACCGAATATTTACGCCATTGGCGATGTGGTGCGCGGACCAATGTTGGCACACAAAGGTTCAGAAGAAGGCATTATGGTCGCCGAAATTATTGCCGGAAATTTTGCAGAAGTTAATTATGATTTGATTCCATCTGTTATTTATACACACCCAGAAGTTGCATGGGTTGGTAAAACAGAAGATGAGTGCAAAGCGGCAGGTACAAAAATAAATATTGGCAGTTTTCCGTTTGTCGCCAGTGGACGTGCTCGCGCGATGAATGAAACAGAAGGGCTGGTAAAAATTGTTGCCGATGCTGAAACAGATCGTGTGTTAGGTGTGCATATTTTTTCTGCGCAAGCCTCCGAACTTATCGCGCAAGCAGTGTTGATGATGGAAATGCAGGCAACAGCAGAAGACATGGCATTAACCATGTTTGCACATCCGACTTTATCTGAAACTATACATGAGGCAGCGTTGTCTGTTCATGGTAAGGCGATACATGTTAAAAACTAAAAAAACTTTACAATGAAATAAAAAAATGAATCTACACGAATATCAAGCAAAGCAAGTGTTTGCACAATTTTCTATGCCCGTGCCAAATAATGAAGTCGTTGAATCTGTTGATCAAGTTCCTGCGGCACTTAAAAAACTTTCCGGTAATCGTTGGGTAGTAAAGGCACAAGTGCATGCTGGCGGTCGCGGTAAAGCTGGTGGTGTGAAACTACTTGATTCTGCAGACGCAGTTACACAAACCGTTAGCGAAATGCTGGGTACAAACCTTGTTACCTATCAGACGAATGAAGCAGGTCAGCCGATTAATCAGGTGCTCATCGAAGAAATAAGTAATATTAGTCGTGAGCTTTATCTCGGTGCAGTTATCGACCGCGCCTCACAACGTGTTGTTATCATGGCATCAACAGAAGGCGGTATGGAAATTGAAAAAGTCGCCGCCGAAACACCGGAGAAAATTTTAAAAGCCACGCTTAATCCATTAACCGGCTTGCAAGCTTATCAGGCGCGTGAACTAGCTTTTGGTTTAGGTTTAGAAGGCGATCAAATAAAACAATTTATTCGCCTGTTAGATGGTTTCGCAAAAATGTTTGTTGAAAAAGATTTAAGTCTGGTTGAGATTAATCCACTGGTTGTGACTGAAGAAGGTCAGTTGATTTGCCTTGATGGGAAAATAAATATCGATGATAACGCGTTATATCGGCAAAAAGAAATTTATACGATGCGCGATGAATCGCAGGAAGATGAACGAGAAAATCGCGCCAAAGAATGGGATTTAAATTATATTTCGTTAGACGGCGATATTGGTTGCATGGTGAACGGCGCAGGGTTGGCAATGGCGACCATGGATTTAATAAAATTATGCGGCGGCGAACCAGCGAATTTTTTAGATGTTGGCGGCGGCGCAACCAAAGAGCGTGTTAGCGAAGCGTTTAAAATTATTTTATCGGACAGCAATGTAAAAGGTATTTTGGTCAATATTTTTGGCGGCATCGTGCGTTGTGATTTAATTGCAGAAGGCATTATCGGTGCAGTCGAAGAAGTACATGTCAACGTACCGGTAGTGGTTCGGCTGGAAGGTAATAATGCCGAACGTGGTAGCCAGTTGTTGTCAGAGAGCGGCGTAAATATAATCGCGGCTAACGATTTAACCGATGCTGCGAAAAAAATTGTTGCTGAAGTTAAGAAGTAAAACTAATTATTCCGCAAATGAACGCAAATGAACGCAAATTTAAAACCTTAAAATGTTTTATTTGTTTTTATTGGCGTTCATTTGCGTGTATTTGCGGAAAATAAATTTATGAGCGTTTTAATAAACAAAAATACAAAAGTTATCTGTCAGGGTTTTACTGGCAAGCAGGGCACGTTTCATTCCGAACAGGCGATTGCTTACGGTACAAACATGGTTGGTGGTGTTACGCCCGGTAAAGGCGGGCAGATGCATCTTGAGCTTCCAGTGTTCAACACCATGAGACAGGCAGTTGATGATACAGGCGCAAATGCCACGGTTATTTATGTGCCCGCACCGTTTTGTAAAGATTCAATATTGGAGGCCATTGATGCAGGTATCGAATTAGTTGTTTGCATCACCGAAGGCATTCCAACATTGGATATGTTGCAGGTGAAAATAGTCGCAGATAGCGCAGGTGCTCGCATTATAGGGCCAAACTGTCCCGGCATTATTACCCCAGGCGAATGTAAAATTGGCATTATGCCGGGTGAAATTCATCTTCCGGGGAAAGTTGGCGTAGTTTCGCGCTCCGGTACTTTAACGTACGAAGCAGTTAAACAAACCACCGATCCCGGTTTCGGGCAGAGTACCTGCATCGGTATCGGCGGCGATCCCATTCCCGGCACCAGTTTTATTGATTGCTTGCAGTTATTTGAAAACGATCCACAAACCGAAGCCATTTTAATGGTCGGTGAAATTGGCGGCAGTGCCGAGGAAGAAGCAGCTGAATTTATTCAATCCGAAGTCAGCAAACCAGTCACTGCATTTATTGCTGGCGGTACAGCGCCCAAAGGAAAACGCATGGGGCATGCGGGTGCGATTATCGCGGGCGGTAAAGGTACTGCAGCAGAAAAATTTGCCGCACTGGAAAAGGTTGGTGTGCATACTGTGCAATCACCTGCCGAGTTGGGCAAGGGTGTGGCGGAAGCAACGGGTTGGTAATTAAAAAACATATTCTCCGCGAAAAACGTCGGGAACGAAAAAACCTTATCCCGGTTTACAAAATATGGAAATAAAACTTATCCACAGATATTTTTAAACAAGAGATTTTTAATCTGTATTCATCTGTGGAAAAAAATTTTAAATTTTCTGTAACCAATCAATAATCTGCTGCGCAACACTAGTATTTATCTGCTTGTCAGAAAGCAAATGATCGGTATTCTTCAAAGTCACTAATTCTGTTTCACCTTTCACCCACTGCTGAATTTCTTCAGCGTTGTTTTCATCAACCAGAGCATCATTTTCAATATTAAAAACAAGCACGGGCTTTTCCAGTTCCGATAAAACGGATTGCATGTTTGTTTTGCGCACATCTTCGACAAATGCGGGTTCAATGTCGTAATGCTGTCCGGCAACTTTAAAGCTGGCACTCATACCTTGTTCGAGTAAAGTTAATGCGTGACCAAAATGATGTAACACATGTTCAGGATCGCTGGGTGATGCCACTGTCACAACGCCTTTTATAGAATCATAATCCTGCGCAATGGAAAGTGCCGTGGTTCCGCCCAAACTATGTCCCATAAGAAACGTTGGTGCTTTATAATTTTTGTTAAGAAACTCGATAGCACTTTTTAAATCATCTTGCGTAGTAGAAAATGTGCTGGAAGAAAAATCGCCTTCACTATTACCCAGCCCGGTAAAGTCAAAACGTAAAACACCGTAACCTTCTTCAGCAAGTAAACGGCTTAATCGAAATGTCGTTATAGTTTCTTTAGTGCAGGTAAAACAATGGCAAAAAATAATAAATGATTTGATGTTATTGCTGTCGATGTTTGCAGATATGTCCAATCGCGCATCAAGCACATGTCCACGTGAATTTTTAAAATGGCATTTAATGGTTTGTGTTTTCATGAATTGGTGTTATGTTTAAACAAATAATTTTTGATAGTTGATTTGGTGAGGTCTTATGTCTGAATGTAGCTTGCCTGAAAATCGGATGCCTGTCATTCGCGTACCAGCACGACCGGCTGATCAAAACCCCGGTGGCAGTATTTTTGGTGGCTGGATTATGTCGTATGTTGATATTGCTGGCAGCATACCTGCGTTAGAGCGAGTAGGTGGGCCAGTGGTGACTCGGGCTGTTGATTCTTTTGAATTTAAAAAGCCAGTATTTGTCGGCGACCTGATTAGTTGTTACGCTGATATTATTTCTGAAGGCAATACTTCAATGAAAGTTAAAGTTGAGGTGTATGCGCAACGGATGAGTAAGGGTGAAATATCATGCATCAAAGTTACTGAAGCAGTTCTAACTTATGTTGCTATTGATAAAAATAGACGACCGATGAAGTTGCCTGAAAAATAATTTGCCATTGCTTTATTA
>UOFD01000009.1_pt1 | contig 31929 bp, 32 predicted proteins | sample 1990101 | NCBI WGS metagenome assembly UOFD01 (sample SAMEA4728526, study PRJEB27164) | hydrothermal vent metagenome | biome: marine basaltic hydrothermal vent biome; feature: marine hydrothermal vent; material: mineral | place: Pacific Ocean | collected 2011-06-14/2011-07-23 | depth 1741 m | reverse complement strand
AATATTGTTCTGCCATGGTTGTTAACTCTATGTATTAATTTATATAGTTCTAAATATTCAGCTTTAAATATTCAGCTCTAAAGGTTGTGGTTGCTGTGCTGCATGCTGATGCTGTGGACCAGCATATACTTTCAGCTTGCGGTACATTTCACGACCTAAAGGATTTCTTGGTAACATGCCTTTCACAGCAGTTTCGATAACACGCTCTGGTGAACGCTCTATCATGTCACTGAAATTCGTTGCTCTCAGTCCACCCATATAACCTGAGTGACGGTAGTATATTTTATTTTTGGCTTTATTGCCGCTAACACGCACCTTTTCTGCATTGATTACGACGATGTAATCACCGGTATCGACGTGTGGTGTGTAAATCGCTTTGTGTTTACCGCGTAGACGACGTGCAATTTCTGTTGCTAATCGACCCAATGTTTTACCATCAGCGTCAATCAGGAACCAGTCACGTTTTACATCATCCGCTTTTGCGCTTATGGTTTTCATCTTTATTCCGGTGTATCTGTGTGTTTAAAATATGTAAATTAAGGCGAAGACAAACAGCCTGCGCCCGACAAAGAGGCGGAATATTACAGGGATTTGGCTTGGCAGACAAGTGTATTGCTGGTTTTTTAATGAAAATAATTAAAAGGGGTAACTTGCCCGACAAGCCGAGGCGTGCTGCCGGCAAAGCTTCCGCATCCTGCTCACGCCCCTTACCTACTTCCCTGTAGGTAAAGCTTCCGCTCCTCGATAACCGCTCCTGCGTTATCCTACTACCGCCCATCCATGGGCATATGCTCACGCCCCTCGGCAATTGCTCCTGCATTGCTCTACTACCGTACGTCCTGTACGTATTACCTACTTCCTTGTAGGTAAAGCTTCCGCATCCTGCTCACGCCCCTTACCTACTTCCTTGTAGGTAAAAAAAAACGCAAACCGGGAGGTTCGCGTTAAAATACCACCAAAGGGAGGATGGAGGAAATATGAAAAAATCTACTCAATTGCATAAATAGAATATAAGAATATTATAATATTCACTCTGCTCTGTCAAGCGTTTATTAAAACAATTCTAATGAAACCTGCACTGCTCTTACTCAGAGCCCAATAATTACTGTATCAGCAAGCGTTCTACAACTTTTCCGCCAAGCAAGTGACTCTCAATAATTTCATCAATATCTTCGCGATCAAGATAGCAATACCAGATCTCTTCAGGATAGACCACTAACACTGGGCCGAGTTCACATCGATCCAGGCAACCGGCAGAATTAATCCGAATTTTCCCCTCGCCAGACATGCCCAATTCTTTAATTTTAGTTTTTGCATAAGCGCGAATTTCTGTCGCGTTGCACTGCTCGCAGCACTGTGCACCGGATTCACGCCGATTGGTACAAAAAAATATGTGGTATTTGTAATATGACATTCGCCCTCCCCACAGGTCTTCACAATTCTGTAAATATAGTATTGCATGCACGAGCCTAAAGCAGCAATATACACCTATGCGTAATTACAGCCCTTTTGACCAATTAATAATGAACGCCGATACTGCGTTGCGAACGCTTTTTGGTCAGCCGCTCACCACTCACCGAGAATACCCTGCAGATGATATTTCCGACGCTGATTTTTCTGAGCAGGATAAAAAACACATCGCCGGATTAATGCGGGTTAATCACTGCGGCGAGGTTTCTGCGCAGGCTTTATATCAGGGCCAGTCAATGACTTCCAGAAATAAAGACATCAAAGAAAAATTACAACAAGCAGCGCTGGAAGAAAACGATCATTTAGAATGGACAAAAAATCGTCTCGACGAACTTGGCAGCCACACCAGTTTATTAAACCCTTTATGGTACGCCGGCTCTCTTGCTATTGGTGCGGCTGCCGGTGCGATTGGTGATAAATGGAACTTGGGCTTTTTAGCAGAAACAGAACATCAAGTCGTTGAGCATTTAGAATCACATCTCAATAAGTTACCCGGCGGTGATTTACGTAGCCGCGCAATTTTAGAGCAGATGAAAATTGATGAACAAAAACATGCCACCACCGCCATTGAACAGGGCGCAGCTGAATTACCGCCAACGGTTAAAACGTTTATGATGGCAATGTCTAAAGTGATGACGGGGGCGGCGTATTACATCTAAAGATTTTGCTTTTCTCTACAAAATCATTATTTTTCCGCAAATGAACACGAATAAACGCAAATGAAAAATTGCTTTAATTTTTGAGGTGCTGCTTTTATTGTATTTGAGTTACGGTTATTAAAATAATAATAGCAAAAAGATTAGTTTCTAGAGAGCTTTGCGTTTATTCGCGTTCATTTGCGGAAGAAATTTTCACCCCAAACTCAACGGCGGGTGATAAATAATCTGCACTGCATTCCCATCCGGGTCTTTGCAATAAAAACTTCTAGCACCGTCACGATGATCTTTTACTTCGGTTAACATTTCAATATTTTCCTGCTTTAAAAAATTAAACCAGTTAACAACATCTTGTTTGCTATCAATAATAAATCCTAAATGATCTAATGATTGCGCGCTACTTGTCTCGCTGTCTTGCTCGACAGTTTTTGCCGCACGGTGTAGCGCCAAATTATCATTACCCGAAGTTAGATAATAATTATCTGCATCTGGTTGCCACTCAATTTCCATACCGAGCAACCGCGTATAAAAATCGACACTGTTTTCTAAATTATTCACGTTGAGCGCCAAATGGCGCATACCAGCGGTGCTGACAGGACGGATATATTTAGACATTAAAAATCTCACCATGAACCGACTGCCAAACAGACTCGCCAAATATATTTGAAATGATTAAAAGTAATACAATAAAATCTTGCGATAACAGACGGTCAGCTAACATAATCCCTTCCTTCTATCCGACTTTTTCAATAATTTCAAAATCATGTGTCACTTCGACACTTTGTGCCAACATGATAGAAACGGAGCAATACTTTTCAGCGGTCATTTCAACAGCGCGTGCTACTTTTTTTTCATCCAACGCGTTACCTTTCACAATGTAATGCACGTGAATTTTGGTGAACACTTTTGGCACGTCTTCGGCACGTTCTGCCGATAGCTCAACCTGACAATCGCTGATTGACTGGCGTTGGCGTTGCAGAATCATCACCACATCAAACGCGGTGCAGCCACCCATACCAAGCAGCACCATTTCCATTGGTCGCACACCCAGGTTGCGCCCACCACTTTCTGGTGGACCGTCCATTACTACCGAATGCCCGCTTTCGGATTCGCCGACGAAGGACATGTTATCTAACCACTTTACAACTGCTTTCATATCACTCTCTTTAATTATCTGTTTTTATCTACTTCTGAAAAATTCAGCTTCTGGTATTCAAATTCTTTCGATTATTAAATTTTTTGTGTATTATCTACGCTTCTATCTACGTTTCTATCTACATTTACACAAATGAATGGAACGCTACCGGTAACTAACATGAACATTATCAGAGAAATTCCTACACTCAATCCTTCTTTAGAACACCTGCTAAAATTTTCGCATCGAAAATCGTATAAGGCAAAAAAAATCATTATTCATGAAGGCGATATTTCTAACAGCCTGTACTATATCACCGAGGGTTCGGTAAGCGTACTGGCAGAAAGCGAAAAGGGTGAAGAAATTATACTGGCACAGCTAAATAAGGGAGATTTTTTTGGTGAGGCAGGTCTATTTGAATTTGACACGCAAGATGAAGGTAAACGCACGGCGCGTATTATTGCTCGCAGCGATAGCACCATCGCTGAAATAAGTTATACCCAATTTAAAAAAATTGTTGCAGAAGATCCCGCTGTAATGTTTTTACTCACTAGTCAAATATTCAATCGCCTGAAAAAAACCAGCATGAAAGTGCGTGACCTGATTTTTCTCGACGTGAAAGGTCGCATCGCGCACTGCCTGCTTGAGCTAAGCACAGAGCCTGATGCCATGACTCACCCCGACGGCATGCAAATAAAAATCACACGGCAGGATTTAGCGAAAATGGTGGGCTGTTCACGTGAAATGGCTGGGCGTGTTTTAAAAGAACTGGAAGATGAAGACCTGATTACTGCGCACGGTAAAACCACTGTGGTGTTTGGTAAGCACTAGGAGTGCTGCCCGAGAATGAGAAACCTACTGCGGAAAAATCGAATTTGGACATATTTCTCGCTACGATTAATTAAGGGCACCTGGAAATATTTAAAAGAATAATTCAGATAATTTTTTACCGGGATCTTCTGCCCGCATAAATGCCTCACCCACTAAAAATGCGTTCACATTATTATCACGCATCAACTGCACATCGCCTTTTGTGTGAATGCCTGACTCAGTCACTAAAATATGATTGTCACTTACCATATTCAACATCGACAAAGTAACCTCAAGTGAAGTATCAAAATTTCGTAAATTACGATTATTAATGCCGATTAACCGTGCGCCAGTTTTTAGTGCGCGTTGCATCTCCTGTTCATCGTGCACTTCCATTAATACATCCATATTAAGTGTGTGCGAAAGATCAAACAGTGATTGCAAATTTTCGTCATCCAACGCTGCAACAATCAATAAAATACAGTCGGCATCAATGGCTCGCGCTTCATAAACCTGATAAGGGTCGATAATAAAATCTTTACGAATCACAGGAAGATCACAAGCTGCGCGCGCCTGTTTTAAATATTCTTCGTGCCCCTGGAAATAATCTTTGTCAGTCAGTATTGATAAACAAGCTGCGCCATGACTTGCATAACTTTTTGCTATTTCCACCGGATTAAAATTTTCGCGCAACAGACCTTTACTGGGTGATGCTTTTTTAATTTCAGCGATAACGGCAGATTGTTTGTTAGCAATTTTTTTTTCGATAGATTTTATAAAACCACGCACAGCATCCGTGCTCTCGCATTGTTGCTTTAATTGCGCGATAGAAATATTTGCCGACCGCTCGTTGATTTCTTCACGTTTGCGGTTGAGAATTTTCACCAATATGTCGGGGGTATTGCTCATAATCTAATTTTTATACTGTGTAGGTCTACATTTTTTCTTTACACTTGTCTTACCAAGACTCAGGCATTGGTTTTAGCGATAAGCTGCTCTAATTTTTTTGCAACATCGCCACTAGCAATAACCTGTTGCGCTTTATCGACGCCATCGATTAATGACGAAGTAAGGCCCGCTGCATAAATTGCCGCACCTGCGTTTAAACTAACGATATCTTTCGCCGCCCCCTCGGTATTATCAAACACACTTTTAATAATCTCCAAACTATGCGCAGAATCGTTGGCACGTATCTGCTCAAGGTCGGCACTCGGCATATCAAAATCTTCTGGTTTAATAGTGTAAGTAACAATTTCACCATTTTTCAGTTCGGCAACAAATGTTGGCGAGGAGATGCTTATTTCATCCATACCATCTTCCGCATGAACAACCAGAACATGCTCACTACCAAGTTGTTTCAAGACATGCGCCAACGGTTCGACTAAATCTTTACTGAACACACCTAATACTTGATTGGGCGCACCCGCAGGATTGGTTAACGGGCCAAGCACATTAAAGATAGTACGCACTGCCATTTCTCTACGCGGGCCAATCGCGTGTTTCATCGCACTGTGATGCAACGGTGCAAACATAAAACCAACGCCAATTTCATTAACGCATTCAGCGACTTTTTCAGGGCTAATTTCTAAATTAACGCCGGCGGTTTCTAATACGTCTGCACTACCAGATTTACTACTGATTGAGCGATTGCCATGTTTGGCAACTTTGCCACCAGCAGCGGCAACAACAATTGCGCTGGCGGTGGAGATATTAAAACTCCCTGATGCATCGCCACCTGTACCACAAGTATCAACCAAATGATTTTTATCGACTTCAACTTTGTTCGCCAATTCGCGCATTACGTTAGCAGCGGCGGCAATTTCGTCAATGGTCTCGCCTTTCATGCGAAGCCCAATTAAAAAACCACCGATCTGTGCTGGTGTTGCTTCACCAGTCATTATTAAACGCATAGTTTCACGCATTTTTTCGGTGCTTAAATCATTTTTTTCAGTGACGGCTTTAATTGCGCCTTGCATTGTTATCGGCATAATAGTTCTCAAATAAATTGTTTTTTATTTTGACTTTAAAAAATTATTTAACAAGTCGTGGCCATGCTCTGTCAAAATAGATTCAGGATGAAACTGCACACCTTCGACATTCATGGTTTTATGCCGCACACCCATTATCTCATCAACTTTGCCATCTTGCGTTTCTGTCCACGCAGTTATCTCTAAACAATCGGGTAGTGATTTTTTTTCGATAACCAGTGAGTGATAACGTGTCGCGGTGTACGGATTAGTTAAGCCTTCAAACACAAAACCATTTTTATGAAAAATGCGTGAAGTTTTTCCGTGCATAATTTCTTTGGCATGAATAATTTTTCCGCCGAACACCTGACCTATACCTTGGTGCCCAAGACAAACACCCAGTATCGGAATTTCGCCGGCAAAGGTTTTAATTGCCTGCATCGAAATACCTGCTTCATCCGGCGTGCATGGCCCTGGTGAAATCATTAACTTCTCTGGTCGCTTCGCTTTGATTTCATCAACGGTAATTTCATCGTTGCGATACACTTCCACATCCGCACCCAACTCACCCAGATACTGCACCAGGTTGTAGGTGAATGAATCGTAATTATCTATCATTAATAACATATCTATTTACTGTATTTTTGTAAGCTTCAACTTTGTTCGCCTGAATCCAAACCTGCTTCCGCCAATGATACCGCACGAAAAATCGCACGCGCTTTATTCATGGTTTCGGCCCACTCGTTTTTGGGCACGGAATCATAAACAATGCCCGCGCCTGCCTGTATTGAAAGATGTTTGTCTTTTATTACTGCGGTGCGAATGGCGATGGCGGTATCCATGTTTCCATTCCAGGAAAGATAACCCACCGCGCCGGAATAAATGCCACGTTTTACTGGTTCGAACTCATCGATGATTTCCATCGCACGAATTTTTGGTGCACCGCTCACTGTGCCGGCAGGAAATGTTGCCCGCAACACGTCCATTGCGCTTAAACCTTCTTTCAATTCACCGGTAACGTTGGAAACAATGTGCATTACATGCGAATAACGCTCCACCACCATTTTATCAGTAAGCTCAACTGTTGAGGTTTTACTGACACGACCGGCATCATTCCGACCTAAATCAATTAGCATTAAATGCTCGGCTAATTCTTTTGGGTCGGCGAGCAATTCTTTTTCTAATGCATTATCTTCTGCTTCATTAGCGCCACGTGGTCGTGTACCAGCGATGGGTCGCACGGTGACTTGCTCATCTTCAAGACGAACTAGAATTTCAGGTGATGAACCAACAATATGATGATCACCCAAATCCAGATAATACATATATGGCGAAGGATTTAAACTACGCAATGCACGATACAAATCCAACGGTGGCGCATTAAATGGAATCGTTAAACGTTGCGATAAAACCACCTGCATGATGTCGCCATCAACAATGTATTGTTTGGCTTTTGCGACTGCGTCTTTATAACCCTGCTCGGTAAAACCTGAAACAAAATCTTCTTCGTTTACCGTTTGCGATACGTGCGATGTTTTATTCGGTAACTCTTTGCGCAAGTTATTGGCAATTTGTTGTAACCGTGTTTCACCTTTTTTCACCGCATCGGTATCATCAATATTGACGTGCACGACAATAAATAACTTGCCCGATAAATTATCAAACACCACAACTTCTTCCGACACCATCAATAAAATATCTGGTGTTTGCAGTGGGTCGGGTTTATTAGTTTTTGCCAGACGTTTTTCGATGTAACCGATAGTCTCGTAACCGAAATATCCAACAAGCCCGCCAGTAAAACGCGGCAAGCTACTGTCAGCTTTGGATTCATCAAAAACTTTAAATTGTGACTGATAATCATCAATCCATTGCAGCGGGTCTTTTACCGTCTTCGTTTCGATTAATTCGCCATCATCGTATTGCGAAATTTCATAACCTGAAATTTTGATAATTTTTTTACAGGGCAAACCGATAATGGAATAACGCCCCCATTTTTCGCCGCCGTGAACGGATTCAAATAAATAGGTGTACGGCGCGTTCGCCAGTTTTAAGTAAGTGCTAAGCGGGGTATCGAGATCGGCAAGCACTTCGCGCACCAATGGCACACGATTAAAACCCTGTTGCTTTATTTTAGCAAACTCGGATTTAGAGAATTTTGATTTTGAGATTTTTTCAGCGGACATTATTTATTCCAGACATTCAAAAGGACGATACAAGTGGTTTAGATGAAAGCGTAACGCTTTACCATCGCCAGTGTTTATTCGCTTCTGTTTGTCTGGATAAATATTTCATGGTTTGATATTAGTGCATATTGACCTATTGTTCTAGTATTTTATGCACGACATGCTGCCTGCAGCGCTATCGCTTATGAAGATCTACAAAACTAAAAAACGTAAATATGGACCGTGAATTATGCGACATGAAATTTATGGCGGACAGCAGCAGGGACGCTGCTGTCGAGCGTACAGGGATGTATTCATAGCGTGTCATGAATTTTATCTCGCATAATTCACACTTTTACCCAGCGCGTACGACACGCTGCTTACAAAACTACCAGTCGATAATATTCTTAATTTCTGCCATCGAATCGACCACCGCATCGGGATTATAATCGCGAATATCTTCGCCGTGGTTGTAGCCATAGGACATGCAGATGATAGAGAACTCAGCAGCGCGAGCAGCTTTTACATCGCTCATGGAATCGCCAAGCATCATCGAAGCCTGTGGTGACACACCCAGTTTTTCGGCAGACATAAGCAGTGGCTGTGGGTCAGGTTTTTTACGTTCGACCATGTCACCGCATAAAACTGTTTCAAAATAATCACTGATGCCCAAATCTCTTAAAATCGGCAACGTGAATTCACTGGCTTTGTTGGTGACACAGCCAATTTTTACGCCAGTAGTTTTCAAAAACGCCATTGCTTCGGGTACGCCATCGTACAGGCAACTGCGAACCGAGGTGTTTTCGGCGTACAGTTCGCGAAAAATCGGCAGGGCTTTGTTGTACAGTGTTTCGTCCGGCTCGCCGTTTAATTCGTTGATTAAACCGCGTTTGACTAAACGCTCAACACCGTTGCCGACCCAATGCCTGACTGCTGTTTCGCCACGTATTGGCATATCCAGCTGCTTCAACATTTCGTCAATACAAAAAGCCAAGTCGGGCACACTGTCTACCAGCGTGCCATCGACATCGATTAAGACCATTTCGGGGCGTTTTAACATAAATTAATCAGATCAAATAAGAAGAGATACTTGGTCCGCGAATAACGCGAAAGACGCGAATTTAAAAACAAAGATTGTTTACTTTTTTTGCGTCTTTCGCGTTATTCGCGGACTAAAATCTTTTAAGCCTTTGCTAGTTCCGCACGCATTGCCGCAACCACAGTGTTGTAATCATTAGCATCGCCTTCGCTTTTGGCACCAAAAATTGCAGAGCCTGCAACAAAGGTATCAGCTCCAGCCTTTGCAATCTCGCAGATGTTATCGACTTTTACGCCGCCATCTACTTCAAGGCGAATATCCAGGCCAGACTCATCAATCATCTTGCGTGCTTCGCGTAGTTTCGGCAGGGTTGATGGAATGAAAGACTGACCACCAAAACCGGGGTTCACTGACATCAATAAAATCATGTCAACTTTATCCATCACGTAGTCAAGATAACTTAGTGGGGTTGCCGGGTTAAAAACCAAACCCGATTTACAGCCTGATTCACGAATCAACTGCAAGCTGCGATCAACATGCTCACTGGCTTCCGGGTGAAAGGTAATATAAGTCGCACCAGCTTTGGCGAAATCAGGAATGATTCGGTCAACCGGCTTTACCATTAAATGCACATCAATATCCGCGGTAACGCCATGATTACGCAGGGCTTCACAAACCAATGGGCCGATAGTCAAATTGGGTACGTAATGATTATCCATTACATCGAAATGCACAATATCTGCGCCGGACGCAAGAACGTTATCTACTTCAGGACCTAACATCGCAAAGTCTGCGGAAAGTATTGATGGTGCTATTTTAAAATCTGCCATGGTTAGTCCTCTTAAGGTTACCGTGTAAAAAGGTCGCGCATTTTACCCCATCGGTGCTAGCGACTCCACCTATGATTACTCTTTTCCCTTTACAGACCTCTAGCTACACGATTATGATGCGCACTCTGTTCACTAAAAATCGAGTTATCACCATGTCATTTAGCATTGCCCTGCACCTACTTGCCGCCGTCATTTGGGTTGGCGGCATGATTTTCGCCCATAACTCTCTACGCCCTGCGGCAGTACAGGTATTGGAGCCACCGCTGCGCCTGGAATTATGGGTACAAGTATTCCGTCGTTTTTTTTTACTGGTATGGATCAGTATTGCAGTGATTCTTGCTAGCGGTTACTGGATGTTGTTTAATTATTTTGGTGGTTTTGCGGGCGCAGGCACGCACATACATATTATGCATGGCGCAGGCTTGGCAATGGTAGCCATCTATCTGCATGTGTTTTTTTCACCTTATCGCCGCCTAAAACAAGCCGTTATTGTGCAGGACTACCCGCTAGCCGGCGCACAGCTTAATCAAATTCGTAAAATGGTTGGTTTGAATATATTGATTGGCATACTGGTAATTGTTGTTGCGAGCGCCGGGCGTTATCTGTAATAGCGCGACCAAAAGTGATATAGAATATTAAAAAACTTTAAGGTAATATCAGTCGCTTACTAATAATAGCCGCTTTAAAATAATTTTTAAACGGCTGATTTTTAAAAGATTTTATTAAAATTAGTGGCAATTAAATGCACCGTCAAATTATTTTGACAAACTTATTTAACTGGCATTAACACAATACAACTTAGGAGTTACTTATGAAACATCAAATTTTAGCTACGGCATCTGCCCTCATTCTTGCTGCAAGCGCAAACATTGCTATTGCAGGCGGCGACGCTGCGGCCGGTAAAACAAAAGCTGCCTCTTGCGCTGGTTGTCACGGTGCGAAAGGTATTAGCGCTATACCAACAAACCCAAATCTGGCCGGCCAAAAAGAAGCATACCTTGTTAAACAATTAAAAGCCTTCAAAGATAAAAGCCGTAAAGACCCAACAATGAACGCGATGGTTGCGCCTTTAAGCGACGCTGACATTGCGAACATTGCTGCTTATTACTCAAGCATAAAGTAGTACTCTGAATCAGCTTCGGCGTTTTTTATGTTCAGGGATGAACGGTATTTCGCAAAGAGCCAGGAAGGCGGTGCGATTATGTTCAGGGATGAACGGTATTCCGCAAAGAGCCAGGAGGGCGGTGCGACTATGCATATTAGCAACCCTATTTCCAACCACCCTAATAGCCACAACCGAACAAAACAAACAAACCAAATTCCAACCTTTCGCAACCCGCGACCAAAATATTTTCAACCTGATTCACGGTCAACCATTACCAACCAATGCCGCACTCAATAAAAAATCACAAGGTCTGTGGTCGAATAGTCTTGCTATCACTAACACTTTAAATATTGAATCCAACGCAGATGAAAATATTTATCTTGATTACGAAGCTTATCGTTTTAATTTTTCATATCAGCACGGTTTAAACGACCAATGGAATTTAAAAATTGATGTGCCTGTCATTTATCAAAGCGGTGGTGTTTTTGATTCGAGCATTGATAACTGGCACAAACTATGGGGCTTACCGAAAGGCCTTCGCCCGCATGTAGAAAATAATCAATATGAAGCTCAATATACCTATCAATCTCAAACGTTGGTTAATTTAAACGAAGCAAGCAGCACAGTCGGTGATATTCAACTTGCCGTTGCGCGCTCATTAATAGAAAACAAGCACACCACTATGAGTTTATGGACAAGCTTAAAATTACCCACCGGCAGTGAAGATAAACTTACCAGCAACGGCGCAACAGATTTTTCTACCTGGTTAGCATTAAATCAACAACTGTCAGATAACTGGGTGATAAATATTAATACCGGCGCGGTTGTTTTAGGTGCAAACAATTATAAAAACATCCCACTCGCTGATTATTCATTATATGGACATGTCATGCTTGGCTGGCTAGTCACCAATAATATTAATTTAAAACTGCAACTGCAAGGGCACACCAGTTATTACGATGAAAGCCAGCTAAATATTCTTGGTGATACTTACCTGTTAACATTTGGTGGAAGTATTTCCATTAACCAATGCAACCAATTAGACATCGCCATGAGTGAAGATATAAAAGTAGAAGCATCGCCGGATATCAGCCTTATTATTAACTGGCGCAGTTATACTTCTGGCTGTTAATTTTCTGGCTGTTAATTTATTGTCCTGGCTGGTTATCGACCTAACTATCGACTAACTACCGACTAGCCTGTTACTCGATCTAACGCTGCTTTAACCACCGAACTATCCGCATCATCAGCATGTGCATGTTCACTCAAATAACGCCGCCACGCTTTTGCACCACGCACCCCCAAGTACAAACCTAAAATATGTCGCGTCATTGAATGTAGCTTGGTACCTGCGGCTAATTCAGCATCAATGTATTCGCACATTTGATAAACGATTTCTTCGCGGCTGTTTAATCCAGCATTAACATCCAGATAAATATCTCTATCAGCATTCGCCAATATGTATGGATTATTATAAGCCTCGCGCCCAATCATCACACCATCAACATGTTCTAGTTGCTGATGCACAGTATCGATAGTTTTTATGCCACCATTTATCGTAATATTTAATTCAGGATTTTCTATTTTAAGCCGATGCACATAATCATATTTAAGCGGTGGAATTTCTCGGTTTTGTTTTGGACTCAAACCTTTTAACCAGGCTTTTCTGGCGTGAACAATAAACGTGTCGCAGTCACCTTGCGCAACAATATTAATAAAATTTTTCAGTGGCTGATAACCTTCCATGTCATCAATACCAATACGGCATTTTACCGTTACCGGAATATCAACTTTGGCTTTCATCGCAGCGACACTGTCTGCAACTAGCTCCGGCTGCGCCATTAAACAAGCACCGAAGTTACCAGATTTAACACGGTCACTGGGGCAACCAACATTTAAATTCACTTCATCAAAACCGGCATCTTCAGCCATCTGCGCGCATAACGCTAAAGCTTGTGGGTTGCTGCCACCAAGCTGTAATGCCACCGGATGCTCTGAAGCATGAAAAGCAAGCAAACGACTTTGCAAGCCAATTTTTTGCTTGTTGTGCAACAATGCACCCGTGTTAACCATTTCGGTGTACAACAAAGAATGATTGCTGATTAACCGTAAAAAAAAACGCGCGTGACGATCAGTCCAACCCATCATTGGTGCTATTGAAATTTTTCGTGATGAAAACAGATGTATTTTCACATCAAACTATACCAAATAGCAAAATTAAAACTCATACGCCAACACCATTCCTTCCCTGATAGCCGTCTCAGCATCAAGTTCCGCCGCTTTTTTTGCACCTCCGATAATATGCACCGGCTGCCCAACATCACTTAAACGCTGGTATAAGCTGTTTTTAGATTCCTGACCCGCACAAATAATAACGTGATCGACTGCCAGCGTTTCTTTTTTTCCCTTATGTATTATGTGCAAACCAAAATCATCAATTTTTTCGTAGCTTAAATCTGACAACATTTTTACTCCCGCTTTTCGTAATGTCAGTCGCCGAATCCAGCCGGTGGTAAGCGCAAGTTTTTTTCCTGGCTTTTCATTTTTTCGCTGCAATAAATAAACGGTGCGCTCACTGGCATTTGTTACTTCTTCTTTTAACAAACCACCACGATTTTTATATTTTTTATCAATACCCCAATTTTTAAACCAGTTATCGTTATCGCTTGCTTTTTTATGCATCAACATTTCAGCCACATCAAAACCAATGCCCCCAGCGCCAATAATTGCCACTCTATTTTTAATGGTGGTTTTATTTTTTATCGCGGTTTCATAATCCATCACTGAAAAATGATCGATACCTTTTATATCTGGCTTGCGCGGTTTAACGCCGGTAGCAAAAACGATGGCATCGGCATAAACATCGCGCAGCTCTTCATAAGAGGCTTTTGTATTTTGCCGTACTTTGACATTCAGCAATAAAAGCTGCGCTTCAAAATAACGAATCGTTTCACGATAAATTTCTTTCCCTGGAATTTCACTCGCTAAATTAAATTGCCCACCAATATTTTTTTCATCATAAGCAATCACATGATGTCCACGCAGCGCTGCATAATAAGCAAACGATAAACCAGCAACACCTAAACCCACAACAATAATGGTTTTTTGGTGCGACGCTTTTACCAGAGGAAATTCACTTTCATAAGCTGCACGCGGATTAACCAGACAAGTTGCATGTTTCCCCTTAAAAACATGGTCAAGGCAACCCTGATTACAGGCAATGCAGGTATTGATGAGATGCGACTGATTATCCATTGCTTTTTGCACAAACTGGCTGTCGGCGAGAAATGGTCGCGCCATCGAAATCATATCGGCATCTCCGTTTTGCAGGCAGTGCTCAGCAAGTTCCGGGCTGTTAATGCGGTTAGAAGTAATTAACGGAATAGTCACCACTTGCTTTAATTTTTTCGTCACCCAGCTAAATGCCGCCTCAGGAACAACCGAAGCAATCGTTGGAATTCGCACCTCGTGCCAACCAATGCCAGTATTAATTAAGTTTGCGCCAGCTTTTTCTATAGCTTTTGCGTGCTGTTCTACTTCCTGCCAACTGCTACCATCTTTGTGCAGGTCTAGCATTGACAGACGATAAATAATAATAAAATCTTCACCGACCACGCGGCGAACAGCTTGAATTATTTTAAGCGAGAAACGTATTCTATTTTCAAAAGAACCGCCCCACTCATCCTGTCGTTGATTAGTGTTTCTGCACACAAATTCATTAATTAAATAACCCTCCGAGCCCATAATTTCAACACCATCGTAACCGGCACGTTTGGCTAGTCGAGCAGTGTTTGCATAAGCTTTAATTATTTTTTTAATTTGGCTATTACTTAACGCTTTTGGTTCATACGGCGAAATTGGTGACTTTATTGACGACGGTGCTACTGCAAATGGATGGTAAGCATAACGTCCAGCGTGCAATACTTGCAAACAGATTTTCGCTTCGTGCGCATGCACAGCCTTCACTAACTTTTGATGCTTTGCTACCTGAAAAGAAAAACTAAGCTGCGAAGCAAAAGGTGATAAGCGGCCACTAAATGTTGGCGATATACCGCCAGTGATAATTAATGCCACGCCATCTTTGGCGCGCTCTTCATAAAACTGAGTCAGTTTGCTCAGGCTAAACCACTGCTCTTCAAGCCCAGTATGCATTGAACCCATAATGGTACGGTTTTTTAATTGTGTAAAACCCAAATCAAGCGGTTTCATTAAAAAACTGAAATAGGATTTTTTATCGACGGTATCGTTTAAACTCATAGGTCAATTATACTAAATATGCTGGCAGAAAAGGATGCCTATCATTTAAAACAAGCACATAGGCAATTCCGCGGTTGTTTCCCGCTTTCGCCTTCGCTATAGTACATGTTTTAACGTTAACGCCAAAAATACATGTACAACGACTATTTCGGATTTAAAGAAGCGCCTTTCTCTATCGCGCCTGATCCCCGTTATTTATATATGACGGCGCAGCATCGTGATGCGCTGGCACATCTGGTTTATGGCTTTAACAGCGAAGGTGGTTGTATTTTGCTGACTGGCGAAGTTGGTACCGGAAAAACCACTATTTGCCGTTGCCTACTGGAACAAGTGCCTGACAAAGCCAATGTTGCATTGGTACTTAACCCAAAACTCGATGAAGTTGAGCTGCTTGAAACCATTTGCGATGAGCTTAATATTAGCTACCCTGATTCGGACAATAGCCTTAAAATTTATACCGATAGAATTTATCAGTTTTTGATTGAAAGCAACCGAAGAAATGAAAAAACTGTTTTAATTATCGACGAAGCACAAAATTTAAACTCTAAAGTTTTAGAGCAGTTGCGCTTATTGACAAATCTAGAAACCAACCAGCATAAGTTATTGCAGATTATTATTCTTGGCCAGCCTGAATTACTGAATATACTCGCAAAAACTGAGATGCGACAACTGGCACAACGTATAACCGCACGTTTTCATCTAAACCCTTTAACTAAATATGAATTGAAAGCCTATATTAATCACCGCCTTGCAGTTGCCGGACAAAATATTCAGTTATTTCCAGAAACAAGCATCAAACTTTTATACAAACTCAGCAACGGTGTGCCACGGCTAATTAACGTTTTATGTGACCGTGCTTTATTAGGTGCTTACGTGGAAGGTCAATATGCAGCGCACCCACCCATTATAAAAAAAGCCGCAACAGAAGTTTTTGGCGAACTTAAAAATGTTGAAACAAAGCTTAAAAATAAACAATGGTTATACCCTATTGCTGCATTGTCTGGTGCCGCCATTATTATCGTTGCTTTGTTCCTTCACATAATATCAACACCCACGAATAAAAACACAAGCACTAACTCAACCACCCCATCAACAAGTAACGTTATTGAAAAAATCAAAAAACCAGTGGACGCAATATCAACACCAAAAACAATTAGTACCAATGAAAAAAATTCAAACACACTATTAAACATTCCCTTAACTGAAGAAACTACTGCCACAGAAAACAGCGCAACCACACCACCTTCTGGAAATAGTGTGATGCTTACGGATCAACTGGCACCGCAAAAAAATCGAAACATTCCGAATTATGATGATATTGAAAAAATATTACGTAACAAAGAAGGTAATCAAGTGTCCGCCTTTCAAGCATTATTTAACGCATGGGATCACGATTATTATAATGCAAATTATCCGCAAGCCTGCAAACAGGCAGAAACACTTGCTTTGCGCTGCATGTACAAACAGGGCAACCTCAATAGCCTAAAGACATACAATCGCCCTGCTATTTTAACTTTAGTGAATGACGAAGGTGACGAACGTTATCTCACCATCACCTCAATACAAAATGAATTAGCAACAGTATACTCAGGCAACAAAAAGTACACTGTTAGCTTAAATGAGCTCGACCAATATTGGTACGGAGATTTCATTATATTCTGGCAAACCCCAAAAAATTATTTGACCGTAATCTCTCCCGGTGACAGTGGTGACATTATTGCGTGGTTACATTCTCAATTTGGCAGCAGTAAATTTTCTACTGAACAAAAAAAATACGACAGTGCCTTAATGAAAAAAGTTAAAGCTTTTCAGATTGAGAATAATTTAACCGCTGATGGTATTGTTGGGCCAGCGACAATTATTCGCTTGAACTCCAGATTTGATACCAGCATTCCTACCCTAGCCAGTCGAAATTAAAATGTCTTATATACTTGATGCCCTAAAAAAATCTGAGCAAGAACGTGGCAAAGGCAATATTCCTGGCATTCAAACCGTGCATTCGTCCAGCCTTAACTATCGCCGCGAAAAAACAAATTACTGGCAGTATATACTTGTTGCTGTGGTGATATTAAATTTACTTGCCATTATTTATTATCTTGCTGAAAAAGATACGCCTACAGAAACAAATATTGCAGCACAGCAAACTGCCAGCGAAACTCTTGTAACAAAAGAAAAAGCTACCGCACCAGTTGTAGTGCAAAGCGGAGAAATTTCAGCACCTGAAAAAAACACCTCAGAGGAAACACCAAAAGAAATTTTTATTGAGCAAGAAAAATCAGTAGTAGATAATAAAAATATAGACAAAATTAACACACAAACAAATATTACAACTAACACTGAAGCATCTCACGAAAACATCCCAACAATAAACGATGAAACAACGGTTATTGACTTCCATGAACTGCCAGATTCAATCAAGCAGGTTTTACCTGTTATTACTATTTCCGCACATGTTTACTCAAGCAACCCTATGCAACGAAGCATCGTTATAAACAATGATTTTATGGAAGAAGGTGAGCATGTTTTAGACGGGCTTATTCTTTACGAAATAACCGATAATGGCGCGATATTCAACTATGAAGGCACACTCTTTAGCTACGCTGTAGTTTCCGGTTGGCAATAATTATTATTAGAGAACTTTGCACGAAGCATCTTTTCCGCCATAGCGCCGTTAAAAACACCTAAAAAGTACTCACTTACTACGTGTAAGCTGCGTTTTTTTAGTCATTTTTGCCTTGCTATGACGAAAAATCTACATCGTGCAAAGCTCTCTATTAAAAACTAAAATTCGCACTTAGAAAATAAATGCATTTTTTTATCTGTTACAGGATGAACAAAACTTAAGTTATCGGCATGTAATAACATTCTTGGCTGCCTGGTTTCATCGTTACCGTACAAACCATCGCCAATAATCGGAAAACCCATCGCCATACAATGTATACGTAACTGATGCGTTCTACCGGTTTCGGGTTTTAATAGCAATCGCACTGAATCAGTATCTCGCTGTAACACTTCCCAATATGTTATCGCTGACTTTCCGTGTTCGTAATCAACAATCTGCCGTGGTCGATCGTCAATATCACAGCGCATGGGAAATTTAATAACACCGCTTTTTTCGTCAAACCACTCTCTTACCACAGCAATATATTGCTTTTGAATTTTTCGATCATGAAAAATTCGACTTAACGCTCGTTGCATTTCAATGCCAATAGCAAACAACATAATGCCTGATGTATAGCAGTCGAGGCGATGCACCACTTTTGCATCCGGAATTAATTTGACTAACCTGGAAATAAGACAATCTTGTTTATCTGGCCCCAAACCTGGCACTGACAATAAAGCCTGCGGTTTATTAACTGCGACAATATGCTTATCTTGATATATTATTTCTATAGGGCACCTCTATTTTTAAATTTATTCTAAAAACACATAAATTAATAGCCAGCCTTAATTATTTTCAGTAAGGTAACTGTAACATTATGATTTCACCTTTAAAACTATTAATCACTAAATATACTGCAGAGGGATAAATATTACTATGGACACATCTAGTTCAAACGTCAACAATGATCTAAACAAAAAAATTCGGCTAGAAGAGATTCGCTTGCTATACAGTGGCAGTCCTTTTTCTTTCTCTGCTGCTGTCATCATTTCACTGATCACTTATAATGTTTTGTTTGACCATGCCGTATCACTGCAAAATCTCAGAATATGGTTACTCGCCATACTTAGCGTCATGTTTATACGCAGCATCGACTGCTATTTATTTTCAAAACAAACCACACAGCAACAGCAAAACACACACTGGCGAATACGTTTTTTTATAGGAACAGGCATTGCAGGTTTTTGCTGGGGACTTTTACCCTGGTTAGGCTATTCAACGGAAGTTGAATATTTTAGCTTCATCCTTGTTTGCCTGGTTGGTGTAGTTGCAGGTTCATTATCAACATTGTCATACCGTTGGGAAACCATTGCATTATTTCTACTACCCTCGCTTTCATCACTTACTCTAAAAATTATTACAGAAGGCGGGAACTTTTTCAACGCGACTTCATTCGTCTTATTAGTATTCATATTTTTTTCAATGGTTGCAGGAAAAAAATTGTTTGATAACACGCAACAAAACATTCGTTTACGACTTGAAGCTGGTACTCGTGAGCAAATAATGAAGTTATTACATCAAAAACAGGCGTTGCATCTACAAAACACACCACTTGCTATCATTGAGTTCAATGTTGATTTAGACATCATTGAGTGGAATAAAGCGGCTGAAAATATTTTTGGCTACTCACGCACAGAAGCTATAAATAAAAATATTATGCGTTTAATTCTGTCTCGTGATAGCTCAATTGAAGCAGAAAAATTATGGGGTCGCTTACTAAATTATGAGGCAGTTACTGGGACAATTATTGAAAACAAAAAAAAATCTGGTACAAAAATTTTCTGCGAGTGGTTTATTACGCCGCTAACCGATGAAAAAAATAAAATAGTCGGTATTGCTGCAATGGCTCTCGATATTTCTGAAAAGAAAAAAACTGAAATAGCCATAATACAATCTAAAGAAGAAGCGGAAAAGGCTAACCAGGCAAAATCAGATTTTCTTTCAAGTATGTCGCATGAATTACGAACGCCTTTAAATGCTATTCTTGGCTTCACTCAATTACTACGCTACGAAAAAACATTAAATAATAAGCAGCAATCGCATATCAGCGAAATCAATAAAGCAGGTAGCTTATTACTTGAACTAGTCAACCAGATTCTTGACCTTGCTCGCATTGAAAAAGGTCATTTACAACTATCTATGGAAAAAATATCACTCACAAATTGCTGCAGTGAAGTACATGCTATGGTTACACCATTGGTAGAAAAAAATAATCTTTCACTCGACGTGGACATGAAAATCAATGGTTATGTCGTTGCCGATTACACACGATTAAAACAAATTATTCTCAACTTGTTAAGCAATGCTATAAAATACAATGTTGAACATGGCTCTGTTAGTTTAAAGGCTTCACAGCAAAAAAATGGCATGGTTAGAATTAGCGTTATTGATACTGGCAAAGGTATTTCACAAAAATTATTGAAAGAAATATTTCAGCCATTTAATCGCTTAAACGCTGCCACTAATATTGAAGGCACAGGCATTGGATTATCCATCAGTAAACAGTTAGTGGAAATGATGAATGGTCACATCGGCGTTAACAGCACTGTTAATGAAGGCAGTGAGTTTTGGTTTGAACTAACAGGCAATATTAACAACGACATTTCAATTAAGAACGAAGATAAAACGCTATCACCTGATAAAATTTCGACGGCGCAAAACAAATCACACTATAAAATTTTGGTCGCAGAAGATAACCCAACAAATCAAGCGCTCATTTTAAGTCAGCTTGAAACCTTAGGCTACACCGCAGACCTTGCTGAAAATGGGCAGGAAGCTTTAAATAAAATGGTTAATACTGACTACCAACTATTATTTACCGACTGCAATATGCCTTTAATTGACGGTTACAAGTTAACAAAAACTATTCGCGAAAGAGGTAATCATGAATTACCCATCATTGCATTGACAGCAGATGCTTTCCCAGAAAAAAGAGCTGAGTGCTTAAAAGCAGGCATGAACGACCATTTAACCAAACCCATTGACTTGCACACACTAGAAAAAATATTAAAAAAATATTTAACTTAGAAACATTACGCCAAAACCGACAAACGAAGAAGGCAAACGAAAAATTAGAAACCGTATTAAAAATGGCAGTGAATATACTGGACAAAAAATCGACTTTTCTATCAAAAAAACATAACTAAGCCACAACTACCAAATAAAATATTTAAAAAAAATGTTACAAGCAGCTGATCGTTATATTAATCGCAGTGTGTCAGAACAGGAAAACACAATTGATTCACACCATTGAAAAAACCAAAGATGCACAGTCATCTACCTCTGGAGATAAAAGAAACAACTTTGGTCTGGGGTAAATTTAGTGCAGAACTTCTGCACTACCAATACCACGAGCATCAGATGCCGCATCGATTTTACCGCTTTTTTTATCCAGCACAAGAACCTGCATATTACCGTAAGTGCTGGTCAGCGCTTTTGTTGTATGGCCTAGTGCCTGTAAATCATCTAATAAAAACTCATCAAAAACATCGGGTTCATAAAAAATTTCATCCGGTAAATATTGGTGATGAAAACGCCCATTATTAACAATTTCATCAGCGTTTTCATTTTCGTAAAAATCAAGAATGCCGAGCAAAACCATAGTAATAATTCGACTACCGCCGGGAGTACCGATCACGGCAAAACGATCACGTGTCTCCACAAAACTTGGTGTCATGCTAGACAACATCCTTTTCCCCGGTTCAATAGCATTGGCATGAGAACCCACCAAACCATAAATATTTGCCACCCCGGGTTTGGCAGAAAAATCATCCATCTCATCATTTAATAAAACGCCAGTACCTTCGGCAACAAAACAGGAACCAAACGGGTAATTAATAGATAGCGTTGCTGATACTTTGTTGCCCTGTTTATCGATAATAGAAAAATGCGTGGTATCAGTACCGTTGCCCGAAGGCTGAGCAACCGTTTTAAGTGATGCACTAGGTGTTGCTACTTTGCGATCGATAGTTTTTGCAAGCGATTTAATGTGTAACTCCGAAATTAAAAAATCGACCGGTACATCAACAAGATCAGGGTCACCCATATATTCAGCACGATCACGATAGCCACGACGCATTGCTTCGACAATATAATGTACACGTTGCGCCTTATCCATTTTTTCAAGATCAAACTTTGCCAGTATCTGCAAAATTTCAGACAATACCAAACCGCCTGAAGATGGCAGTGATGCCGAAGTTAGTTTCATACCTTTATAAATGGTCACATCAGGCGAGCGTGTTTTTATTTCATAACTACCTAAATCTTTCATCGTCCAGATACCGCCATGTTTGCGTACATCTTTTACCATTTTTAACGTTAGCTCACTTTCATAGAAACCAGAAAAACCAAAATCTGCAATTACCCTTAATGTTTTAGCTAAATCTTTTTGGATAATCTTATATTGTAGTTTTGGCACTTCGCCATTCTGCAAAAAAATATCGCTGGCGGCTTTATTTTTTTGCAATGCCTCTAATCTAAAACCTGCCATTTTCTGATAATAAGCATCAACTTCAAAACCATTCTCTGCATATTTTATTGCTGACGCTAATGATTGCGATAATTTTAATACACCATAATTTTCTGCCAGTAACACAAGCGCGGCAGGAATACCGGGAATGCCCGCTGATAACGGCCCGGTAATCGACGCATCCGGTATCACCTTCCCCTTTTCATCAAGGTATAAATTTTTATGTGCACGAAACGGCGCACGCTCACGTGCATCAAGCATTACATCTTTATTATTTTTTGCCTGATGTAATAAGTAAAAACCACCTCCACCGATGCCTGAAGAGTAAGGTTCAACAACTGCAAGTGCCGCAGTCACGGCAACCGCCGCATCAAAAGCATTGCCACCTTGTTTCAATATATTAATGCCGGCTTGTGTTGCTAAAGGATGCGCACTGGCAACGGCAGCTTGCGAAACATGATTTTGTTTGGCGTTGTCTATATCCGCTGTTTGCGAAATACTCGCAAGCGGATAAAAGAAAATAAAAACAGTGAAACAAATCGTTTGAAAAATTTTATTCATGTTTATTTGAGCAATCTCTAAAGTTTATTTATTCGCTGTAAGAATTTTGTATTTTTCCATGAGTTCGTCCTGTGTTTCTTCATGGTTTGGATCTAACGGAATACAGTCAACCGGGCACACTTCTACACATTGCGAAGTTTCATAATGGCCAACGCACTCGGTACACAAATTTGGATCAATCTCGTAAATTTCATCACCCGCTGTAATCGCTTCATTAGGACATTCGGGTTCGCACACATCACAATTAATGCATTCATCGGTAATTATTAACGCCATAAAAATTTCTTGGTTTGTTTGTTTATTTATGCATTCACTCAATTAATTCATTTGAGAATTTTGCACGATGTGGATTTTTCGTCGTAGCAAGGCAAAACTTTCAATCTGATATTTTATGCTTTGCCGAATTCAACGCTTCCACAATCCTTTCATGGACAAACGGTGAAACATCGCCACCATGCAATGCAATTTCTTTTACCAGTGATGCTGAAATAAAACTGGTTTCTTCACTGGGCGTCATAAACACTGTTTCCAATGAATGTTCCAGATGCCGGTTCATACTCGCTAGCTGCATTTCATATTCAAAATCAGACACCGCGCGCAAACCACGCAAAATAACCTTTGCATTTTTTGCTTTCACAAAATGCACCAAAAGATCAGAAAAACCGCAAACTTCTACATTATCAAATCGCGACAATACCTGCTCAGCCATTGCAACACGTTGCACTAAATCAAATAAAGGGGTTTTACCAGGATTGGCGGCGATACCAACAATAACCTTGTCAAACAAACCCGCAGCACGCTGCACCAAATCAGAATGTCCATTGGTAATTGGATCAAACGTTCCTGGATAAACCGCGACAACTGTCATATTAACCTCTGTATTCTTTGGTACATAATTACCGTGCATGAGGAAAGGCTATTCATCATTCAAAATCGTCAGCCGCATGGATGCGGATGTCGAGCTTACAGGAACGTATTTACAGTGTATTTTGAATGGTGCGTATCCTTTCCTGCTACCGACTCATTAGTAAATTAATCACTTCACCTGATTTTCAAACAACCGATAAACCACCTGACCGGCTTTTTTTTCTTTTAAGCAAAACCAATTCTCGGGTGTTTTAATATTTTCATCAACATTATGCTCGACATAAATAATGGCTTTTTCAGCCAAACAATCACTATCGATTAGTAGCGTACCCGCTTTTGTCAGCAAGTCCAAATAAAATGGCGGATCAAGAAAAACTAAGTCGAACTTTTTTTCAGCTGGCTGCTCATTTGATCCTAACACTATTGATTTTGACAATATTTTTTTTGATTGCAACCAATGCAAAACATCTTGATGAAAAACATGTGCGTCATCAAAACCAAGCACGTCGATATTTTCCTGTATTTTTTTTGCCGTTTTTATATTTTTCTCAATAAAAACAACTTCGCTAGCACCACGTGAAAGCGCTTCAAAACCCAACACACCGCTGCCGGCAAAAGCGTCCAGACAATGGCTTTGCTGAAGATAAGGCTGCAACCAGTTAAACACTGTCTCGCGAATACGGTCGGTGGTCGGCCGCAAACCTTCAGCATCATCAAACGCTACTTTTCGACCACGCCATTTGCCACCGATGATTCGGCACGTTCCATTATTCACTATTTATCTCCACGGATGGAGTGTATGCTGAAAATCGTCAGGAACGATTTCAGCGCACTATTCAGTGCTTTCTTGTTGCTTGCCAACAATAACCGTCACCATTTTATCGAGATGTACTCGTCGTTTAAGTGCATCGTTAATCATCGATGCATCAACCGCTTTTATGTTGGCAATAAATTTATCGAGATAATCAATCGGCAAATCATAAAAACCAATCATACCAAGGTAACCTAATAATTTACTATTGCTATCGATGTTCAGTGGAAAACCACCGGTTATATTACTCATACTTGCTGCCAACTCTTTTTCTTCTGGACCTTGCTCGACATATTTTTTTAGCTGTGCATTTAATAATGACAACGCTTGTTCGGTCTGCTCGGTTTTGGTTTGCATGCCCATAGTAAACGCACCCAATTCTCGCATCGGTGAAAAATAGCTATAGACACTGTATGCCAAACCATTTTCTTCACGAATCACATCAACCAGTCTGGAAGTAAAACCGTTTCCACCAAAAGGATGATTGGCAACATACAAGGTAAAATAATCTTCGTCGCCGCGTTTAATACCTGGTTGCCCGACAAAGATATGTGTTTGTGATGAAGGATAATCAATCACAATTTTTTTCGCTTCCGTTAGCTGTTTCACCTCAGGCAAAGCCGCTGGTTTTTCGCCAATTGGCAAAGCCGACACTATTGCCTTTACAATTTCTTCTGCCTGCCAACGCTCAACATTGCCAACGATTGCAACTGTGGCATTGCTGGCAACATAATACTTTTTATAAAATGCGCTGACATTTTCCAGTGTGATTTTTTGCAGACTTTCTTTTGTACCCACGCTGGGGGAAGCATAAGGGTGGTCGCCAAACACGGCTTTATTAAATGCTTCTCCTGCAAGTGCGGCTGGCGATTGCTGACGCGCTTTTACTGAAATCTTCATGTGCCGAAGTTCACGTTGAAAAGCGCCTTGCGGAAAATCTGGCTGTGTTAAAACTTGCTTAAGACTTTCAACTGCAACACTTAAATAGCGCGATTCTGTCAAACTACGCACACCAACAAACGCCGAATCACGCGTTGCGCCATAACCAATGTTCGCGCCAACCGATTCAAATGCTTCCGCTATTTGTTGTGAGGTTTTACCCGCCGCACCTTCGGATAACAAACCATTGGTCAATGTCGCCAACCCGCTTAGACCATCGTCACGCGCACTACCTGCATCAAATACAATACGCACATCTAACATCGGAATTTCTGTTGCTGGCACAAATAAAACTTTTACACCATTTTCTGTTTGCCAGGTTTGAATCTGCGGTGTTGCCAATGCAGAAAAACTGCAAAGCAGCAAGGCAAAACCTTGCCCTAGTTTTAACACTGGCTTTAACATTGGTTTTAGCGCTGGGTTTTGTGCAAATAGATTTTGTGAAAATAAATTACTGCGCATCTTTTTCTCCAGCGGCTTTTTTTGCTTTATCGTCAACCACAGGCGCGGCGGTCGAATGTTCTGTTGTACTACTTTCTACCGGCAACGGTTCTAAAACGGCTACCGTCAATCGATCATCGGTTAAATATTTATTCGCCACCTGCTGCACTTGCTGCGCAGTTACCGCCAGTATTTTTTCGACATACTCATCTTTTATATGCCACGGCAAACCAATGGTATCGAGCATACCGACTTCCATTGCCTGATAAAAAGTTGAATCCTGCTTGTATACTTGCGCGGCAACCACCTGTGCTTTTACGCGATCAAGTTCTTTGTCATCGGGACGCTGCGATTTAATGATATTTATTTCTTCACGAAGCGCGAACTCTAACACTTCAATAGCGACATCTTCATTTGGCACAGCCGTTAAAACAAATAGGGTATCGTGCCGTGATGACATACCGTAACCCGCACCTGCACTACTAGCAATTTCCTGCCCGCGCACAAGATTTTTACTCAGGCGCGCACTGCTGCCACCGTCTAACACACCGGCTAAAACTTCCAGCGCGTAAAGTTCTTTCTCCTGCTCGGTATCAACAATTTCTGCTGTCAAAATTGGCGCTTTATAACCCATGATGAGATACGGAATTTTTGCCGGCAACTCTACTGTTAACCGCTGCGTACCATATTGTTTTACTTCGTGACGTGGTTTTAATTTGGGAATTTTAGAGGTTGGCAGTTGACCAAAATATTGTTTCGCCAATCGGAAAACTTCTTCGGCAGAAACATCACCAGCGACTACCAACGTTGCATTATTAGGTGCGTACCAGGTTTTGTACCACTGTTTTGCATCCTCAACTGTCAGCGTATCTAAATCTTCCATCCAGCCAATAATGGGTCGACGATAAGGGCTGTTGGTAAAAGCAACTGCGTTAAAACGCTCGTAGGTCAGTGCGGTGGGTTTATCATCCGTGCGCAGGCGACGTTCTTCTTTGACCACTTCCAGCTCTTTTGCAAATTCTTTTTCATCAAAAATAACATTGCGCATACGGTCGGCTTCTAACTCCAAACATAATTCCAGCCGGTCGTTGGCAATCTTTTGAAAATACGCGGTGTAGTCCTGACCGGTAAACGCATTTTCTTCGCCACCGTTGGCAGCAATAATTTCTGAAAATTCACCGGCAGGATGTTTTTCGGTACCTTTAAACATCATGTGCTCTAACACGTGCGACACGCCGGTAATGCCATCGTGCTCGTAACTGGAACCCACTTTGTACCAGACTTGCGAAACCATCACCGGCGCACGATGATTTTCGATAACCAATATTTTCATGCCATTGGATAATTGGTAAGACTGCACCGTGTCGTTATTATCTTCAGATGCTGGATCGTCACTATGAAACAGTACCCAGCCTAAAACTACCGTCGAAACAACTAGCAAAACTACGATTGATTTTGTTTTCATTTATATTTTCTCTTTGGTCTTTTTTCGGGTTCTCTCTTTGAGAGCTTTGCACGATGTAGATTTTTCGTCATGGCAAGGCAAAAATGACCAAAAAAACGCAGCTTACACGAAGTAAGTGAGTATTTTTTGGGCATTTTTAACGCCGCTATGGCGGAAAAGATGCTTCGCGCAAAGCTCTCTCTTTATTTTTCTGCCCGCTATCCATCCATGTAAAAAAAGTTCACTAGTGATAGGATACCGTAATTATTTTCATTGTACGAATCATCATGTTTGGCTTCTTAAAACGCAAGCAAAAAAAACAGCCTGAAACAGCAGCGCCACTCGAAATACCAGTAGAGTCATCTGCCGCATCATCCATAGATTCGCCTGTGGACTCTGCCGCAGAACAATCTATAGAAACATCCATAGAAACACCCGCAGCCACTGAGAATAAAGCCACCGATAACACGGCGGATTTAAGCCGCTCTCTGGAAAAAACCAAACGCACTTTTTCCGATGGCATGACCGATTTTTTACTCGGCAAAAAAAGCATCGATAGCAATTTAATTGACGAACTAGAAACCCGTTTATTAAGCGCAGATGTTGGCATAAACGCGACCACTGCCATTATTGAAAAATTACAAAACGACATTTCTCGTAAAGTTATTTCTGACGCTGATTCATTACACATTAAATTAGCCGATATAATGAAAACCATTTTGTTGCCCTGCGAACAAACACTCAATACCGATTCTGCAAAACCCTTCGTGATACTGGTTGTTGGCATCAACGGCGCGGGCAAAACCACCAGCATCGGCAAACTGGCAAACCATTTCAAACAACAAGGCAAGTCTGTAATGCTCGCCGCTGGCGATACTTTTCGCGCCGCCGCTGTCGAGCAATTACAAGAATGGGGCAAACGCAACGATGTACCGGTGGTTTCTCAAGGTACCGGCGCTGACCCAGCATCAGTTATCTTTGACGCGGTGCAGTCGGCAAGTTCAAAAAATATTGATATTATCATTGCCGACACCGCTGGGCGTTTGCACACACAAGATAATTTAATGGACGAACTCGCAAAAATAAAACGCGTGCTCAGTAAACTGGATGCCACCGCGCCGCACGAAACACTCATTGTAATGGACGCAGGTTTTGGTCAAAATGCGTTGCACCAAGTCCAGCAATTTCACAACAGCATCGGACTAACCGGACTAGCCGTAACCAAACTTGACGGCACGGCAAAAGGCGGCATTTTATTTTCCATCGCCAAAACACTAAAACTGCCGGTTCGTTTTATTGGCATCGGTGAAGGTATAAATGACTTTAGACCGTTTAGTGCGAGTGAGTTTGTGGATGCACTTTTAGAATAAAAAAACAATGAAAAGTGAAAAACGAAAAATGAAAAATGAAAAGCAAAGTCAAAAACCACAAAACATAGCGCGTAGCGCTATAAATTTTTTCTTTTTCATTTTTCACTTTTCATTCGTTGCGCAGCAACGCCAGTGATTCACTTCGACAACATCAGCAAACGCTACCCCGGTGGGCATGACGCTTTAAGTCAGGTCAGTTTGCGATTAGCGAAGGGGCAGATGGCGTTTTTAACGGGGCATTCGGGTGCGGGTAAAAGCACTCTGTTGAAATTAATTGCGATGATTGAGCGCCCGACGCGTGGTCAGATTTTTCTCGATGGCGTTAATTTAAACAATATCAGTAATAAAAAAATTCCTTACATCCGCCGCAACATCGGTATTATTTTTCAGAATCATCACCTGTTATACGACCGACCTGTGTTCGACAATGTCGCCATGCCGCTGATTATTCAGGGTTATCGTCGGCAGGAAATTCACAAACGGGTACGTGCGGCACTCAATCAAGTTGGATTATTAAGCAAAGAAAAAGCAGCGCCGATTACTTTATCTGGCGGTGAACAACAACGCGTTGGTATTGCGCGCGCCATTGTACACAAACCTTTATTGCTACTGGCCGATGAGCCCACCGGCAACCTTGACCCAGCACTTTCGCGCGAAATTATGGAATTATTTGCGCGCTTTAATCAGGTTGGCACTACGGTATTAGTTGCCAGCCATAATCTGGAATTGATTAAACAAATGGGCTCGCCTGTCATCAGTTTGCAGGATGGTAAAGTTTCACACAATGGTCTGCCCTTCACTGCCGACGATTCGCAGAGGACGCAATAATTCAATGCGCAATCGGCCAAAAAAATCTCGCCAGCTACGCTCTTATTTTGCGCACCATCTGCGTGTTAGTTTAGCCAGCCTTGGTCGCCTGTATCGCCAGCCCATCGCAACACTAATGACGGCTGCGGTCATCGCCATCGCACTCGCATTACCAGCGGGGCTGTATATTGGCCTGGCAAATATTGGACAGCTTAGCAGCGGCTGGGATGGCTCCACACAAATATCTTTATTCCTGCACACCAGTGTCAAAAAAAGCGAGGCGAAAAAATTAAAGCAGCGGCTGGAAAAACACAAAGACATCAAAAAAGTCGAACTCATCGACAAAGAAAAAGGCTTGCAACAATTTAAAGAAATTTCCGGCTTTGGTGACGCTTTAAAATATCTCGATACAAACCCGCTACCGATAGTACTGGTAGTACACCCCAGAATGCTGGCAGAACAGCCAGACAGAACCACCAAACTAGTAAAAGATTTAGCCAAAAACAAACGCGTCGAGCTTGCACAGCTTGATGTACAGTGGGTGAAACGGCTTTATACTTTTCTTGAAATAGCCAATCGCATCATCTGGGTGATTAGTTCGATGCTGGCTATTGCGGTACTGCTAATCATCGGCAATACCATTCGGCTGGACATACAAAATCGCCGCGAAGAAATCGAAGTATCCAAATTAATTGGTGCCTCAGATGCCTTTATTCGCCGACCATTTTTATACACAGGGTTTTGGTATGGCTTTATTGGCGGCGCGCTGGCGTGGTTTATCACCCTGTTGTCATTAATGATGATGGAAAGCCCTATCCATAAACTGGCTTTGCTGTATCACAGCGATTTCCGCCTCAGTGGTTTGGGTTTTGGCAATACCCTGCTGCTGATATTTATCAGCTGTGCACTGGGGCTTGTCGGCTCGTGGATAGCGGTGAGTCGGCATCTTAAAGAAATTGAGCCTAGTTAAATTTTTTCCTGGCAAGCCCAGTAACAACTAAATCATTGTTTTTTATAAATTGTTTCTATAAATCCCATTTACTCCACTAAAGCACTGGTATTCCCTTGAACTTTTCGTATAATTAGCACTCCTACTCCTTGAGTGCTAAAATGCGACCATGAGAGAATAATGATATGACTACAGCTTTAATCCCTGCCCTGCACAACACGCCATTAAGTGCCGGCAATATAGAGGCGTATATTCGTCAAATTCACGGTATTCCTGTTTTAACGTCTGAGGAAGAACGCGAACTTGCACTACGTCTGGAAAATCAGAATGACCTTGCCGCCGCGCAGCAATTAATTATGTCCAACTTGCGCTTCGTGGTAAAAATCGCTCGCGGTTACAGCGGTTACGGTTTACCGCTGGCAGACTTAATTCAGGAAGGTAACATCGGTTTAATGAAAGCGGTTAAACGTTTTTCTGCCAGCCACGAAGTTCGCCTGATTTCGTATGCTGTACATTGGATAAAATCAGAAATTCATGAATTTGTTTTACGCAACTGGCGCATCGTTAAAGTTGCCACCACCAAACCGCAGCGTAAATTATTTTTCAAATTACGCAGCTCTAAAAAAAGACTGGGTTGGTTTAGCCATGATGAAGTGAACGATGTCGCAAAAACGCTGGGCGTAAAACCAGAGACCGTGCTTGAAATGGAATCACGTTTAAGTGGCAGCGATGTAACGTTTGATCCACCAACAAGTGATGATGACGAACTGCACTTCACACCCGCAGCGTACCTAACTGACGGCGGCATGGATCCAGCACACACGCTTGAGCATGATGACAGTCGTTCGCAATCATTGGGATTAATGAGCGATTCTTTGAAAACATTGGACGAGCGCAGTCAGGATATTATCAAACGTCGCTGGTTAAATGAAGACAAAGCAACACTGCACGAACTTGCTGCTGAATATCAGATTTCTGCCGAACGCATTCGCCAAATTGAGAAAAATGCACTGGGTAAAATGCGCGTGGCGTTTGAAGCTTAAAAAGAAAACAACTTCGCCGCAAAATACAGCCATGTGTTTCGCGGCGAATCGTTTTAGGTCACTAATTTTTAAAACTGCAAACTGATAACTGCCAACTTAAAACTTCTTTATCTTCTCTAATCACCAGCTCTAATTA
>UOFD01000067.1_pt1 | contig 32373 bp, 26 predicted proteins | sample 1990101 | NCBI WGS metagenome assembly UOFD01 (sample SAMEA4728526, study PRJEB27164) | hydrothermal vent metagenome | biome: marine basaltic hydrothermal vent biome; feature: marine hydrothermal vent; material: mineral | place: Pacific Ocean | collected 2011-06-14/2011-07-23 | depth 1741 m | reverse complement strand
TGTTTATTGCTGGGTAGTTTTATAAAATAATTTTGTGAAAAAAAATAACAACAAGCCGCAAGTTAGTTTGCTAACTTTTTTTTTAATAAGTCTGCTAGCACTAACGGCAGCAGGTTTGTTATTTAAATCTGTTTTTGTTTTTTATAATGTCTCGCAATTTTCCAGTCTATCGTTTTCTGAAATAATATATGCTTTACTTTGGGGTGTGCGTTTTGATTTAGCGGCTGCCGCTTTATTGACGCTGATTAGTTGTTTTATCCTCTGGGTTTTTTATCGAATTTTTTATCGACGAGCATTAACAAAAAATCCTGCCTTTTTTTTATTGGGTTTGATGTTGTTTGTGTTGATGTCTTTGCAGATTGGCGACACGATTTATTTTGTTGAAACAGGGCGGCATGTTAGTTACGAAATGCGTGATGTTTTAATCGATGCGTCTAGTTTGTTTATGACCGCAATAACTAAACACAGTCTGTATATTATTCTCAGTTATGCTTTAGTTTTTGCTGTTATTTTTGCAATGCTAAAGTTACTGGCAAGAGCGCAGCTGATGTTTGCAGATATTTCTTTATTGCCTGAATTCAAATTAAAGCATGAAGCAAGTTTTTTTGTTGTGTTGTTGCTTTCGCTTGTTATTGTGCGAGGCGGCATTACTGGTTTACCGCAAAGTGTGATTTCTGCATTTAAAATCGGTGATGCGCAGCAGGCAATTATCAGCATGGACGGTGCTTACAGTGTCGTTTATGGCATTATTAACAGCCGCAAAGAAATCAGTCGTGTTGCAGTGGAGATGCCATCGAATGTGGATGTTAAAGAAATCATGCGTTCGTTATATCCGTATTCTTTAGATAGGATGTCGAAAAATATTTCATCGCCTACTGATGAGATAAAAAAATATAATGTGGTTTATATTTTAATGGAAGGCTGGCCGGCGGATAGAATGTCTGCTTATGGCCATAAAAAACAAACCACACCTTTTTATGCGGCGTTAAAAGAAAAAAGTATGGCACCATTGGGCGTTATTTCGGGTGGAAATAGAACGACTGAAGGTATTTATGCAATATTTTGTTCACAACAAAATCCGCTTGGTAAAACTGTGGCGCAAACGAGTTTGCAAAACAATCAGTATAATTGCTTGCCTAATATTTTAAAACAACAGGGCTGGGTTACTGCATTTTTTCAGGGTTCTCATAAAGAAACGGGTGGCACAGGCGCATTTGCACAGAGTTTGGGCTTTAGTGAAAGTTATGCAAAAGAAGATCTTCCTGAAGGGCGTTATAACCATAATTATTGGGGCGCACATGATCCTGATATTTATGATTTTGTTTTAGATGCGTTAGACAAAATGCCGCAGCCATTTTTAATTAGCATTAATACAAACAGTACACATGATATTAGTATGCCTGCAGGTGTTAAACCTTTTTTTGGTGATGGTAGCAGAATGCAAAAACGTGAGAGCACTTTATATTTTGCCGATCAGTCCATGCGGGAGTTTTTTGAGAAAATTAAAAATAAGCCCTATTATAAAAATACTATTTTTGTATTGCTGTCGGATCATACCAATGATAAACATAAAACAACAGCAGCCAGATATTTCATTCCAGGAATTATATATGGAGAAAATAAAATACCTGTAAGCATTATCAATCGTTATGTTTCCCATCGTGATTTCTCGCCGACTGTGCTGGATATTTTAGGACTGCCAGCATCGTCTTCATTCGCCGGAAAATCTTTCTGGAATATTAATAATAAAACTAGGGATAAAAGCACAGACGATGTGTATTTCGCTGATTATTTTGATTCGGGAACAATCGGTTGGTTAAGTGGAAATATGTTGGTCGAAACTAGTGTGACTAATCCTTTAAAATTAAAGTGCTACAGTCTTGAGCAAGGCTTGTTAAATGCGCAACTGCTTGAGTGTGATAAAACATATAAAACACAATCAATAAAGTCCTTAGCCTTTACATCGTATAGTCAGCATCTATTATTTACAGGAAAAACACAAATTTTTAACAAATTACACAATCAGTAACGTGATGCCAGTATTGGAGAAAACTATTTATGAGTTATAAAGTTATCGACGCAGTTATCTCGCCAAGAGGTCAGCTTGAAACTTTGTCTCAGTTTGAAGTTGTTCGTATACTAAATACTAGTCAGGGTGAATTGGCGCAAATTTTTCGTAATTGTTCATTAGCCGTTTTAAATAGCGGTAGTGCGTTAGATGATGGTAAAGAATTGCTAGCGCGTTATTCTGGTTTTTCGATTGAAGTAATACAGCAGCAACGAGGTATTAAATTATCATTAAAAAATGCACCTGCCATTGCTTTTGTTGATGGAAAGTTAATCGCCGGTATTAATGAGCATCTTTTTGCCGTGTTGCGTGATGTTATTTATGTGCACAATAAAGTCGTTAATTCATCACGGTTTAATTTAGAGCAATCAGTAGACCTTACTAATGCAGTATTTCATGTTTTGCGAAATGCACATATTTTTGTTCCTGGTTTAGAGCCTAATTTAGTGGTTTGTTGGGGCGGGCATTCTATCTGCAACGAAGAATATAAATACACCAAAGATGTCGGTTATCAAATGGGTTTGCGCGATCTTGATATTTGTACCGGCTGTGGACCCGGTGCGATGAAAGGGCCGATGAAAGGCGCAACGATCGGTCATTCTAAACAGCGCACGGGTATCGGTCGTTATATCGGTTTGACCGAGCCGGGAATCATTGCGGCAGAATCACCCAACCCCATCGTCAATAAATTAATCATCATGCCGGACATCGAAAAACGACTGGAAGCCTTTGTCCGTACGGGTCACGGCATTGTTGTTTTCCCCGGCGGTGCGGGAACGGCGGAAGAGATACTTTATATCCTTGGTATTTTATTGCACCCAGATAATGCAGCAGTACCTTTTCCGTTAATTTTTACTGGACCAAAATCGGCAGAAGATTATTTCAAACAAATAAACCGTTTTCTACTCGATACATTGGGGCTTGATGTGCAGCAGCGTTACAAAATTATTGTTGATGACCCAGAACGTGTTGCGATTGAAATGAAAGAAGGTATGAAAAAAGTGCGTGAGTTTAGAGAACAGAAAAATGATGCTTTTCATTACAACTGGGCTTTGCATATTGATGAGAAATTTCAGAAGCCGTTTGAACCAACACATGAAAACATGCGTAATTTAGCGCTGCATAAGAATCAAGACAGTCATGTACTGGCCGCAAATTTACGGCGTGCTTTTTCCGGTGTGGTTGCAGGCAATGTAAAAGCAGAAGGCATACAGGCGATAGAAGAGCATGGGCATTTTGAGTTAAATGGTGATAAAGAAATTATGGAGCCGATGGATGCTTTGTTGGCTGCGTTTGTTGAGCAGCAAAGGATGAAGTTGCCGGGTACGGCGTATGTGCCTTGTTATAAGATTATTAAATCATAGAGATGCCCTTAAGTTAGTTAATCAGCGTTTCCTCACCTTAAAAATAGTTTAATTTTCTGCTAAATGTCCGAGATTTTTTGTGGTTTATTTTCAGGCATATCAACATGTTAAAACGTTTTATGCGTTAAAGCAAAAAATAATGCAAAAAAAAGCTTTTCTTTTTTTAAGAAAACATTACAATGCGCGCAAAATAAAGACTTAAATTATATTCCGAGCAATAGTGCCGGAGGAGAAATATCATGGCCAAAGGTGGTTACATGGGTGGGATTTTTGGCAGTTCGCCAGTCAGTCCTTTACAGAAACACATGTCAAAAGTGTATTCATGTGCATCAGAATTAATTCCATTATTTAACGCCGTCATCAATGAAGATTGGGATGAAGTTGCGAAGCGTCAGCAACTTATTTCAAGTCTTGAACAAGAAGCTGACGTGTTGAAAAAAGCATTGCGTTTGAATTTGCCGAAAGGTTTGTTCATGCCGGTATCGCGTCAAGATTTATTAGAAGTGTTATTGATGCAAGATCGAATTGCCAATCAAGCAAAAGATATTGCCGGTACGATTATTGGTCGCCACATGGTTTTGCCAGAAGTGATTCACGAAGATTATATTCGTTTTGTCACCCGTTGCGTAGCGGCGTGTAAACAGGCAAGAAAGGCTATTAATGAACTTGATGAGTTAGTTGAAACAGGTTTTAGCGGTCAGGAAATTCAAATTGTCACTGACATGATTACCAAGTTGGATAATATTGAAAGTGACACGGATAATTTGCAGTCAGCCATTCGTACCAAAATTTTTGAAATTGAAAATAAACTGCCACCAGTTGAAGTGATGTTTTTATACAAAATTATTGAAGGCACAGGGGAAGTCGCAGATAGATCTCAGGGAGTAGGAAGTCGTTTACAGTTAATGCTGGCAAGGTAGAGAATTATTGTGGATATTATTGCTCAGTACGGTACAGTTTTTCTTATTTTAGCGGCAGTGTTTGGTCTGTTTATGGCATGGGGCATTGGCGCAAATGATGTTGCCAATGCGATGGCAACGTCTGTTGGTTCTAAAGCATTAACGATTAAACAAGCCGTTATCATTGCGGCTATTTTTGAATTTTCTGGCGCTATTCTCGCCGGTGGACAAGTTACCAAAACTATTCGTAAAGGTATCGTCGATGCTGATTTATTATCTGCGAATCCTGAATTATTGCTTTACGGTATGTTGGCATCTTTGTTGGCGGCAGGTATCTGGTTATTAATTGCTTCTAAAAACGGCTGGCCGGTTTCAACCACGCATTCTATTGTTGGCGCAATTGTTGGCTTTGCTATGGTTGGTATTGGCACGGATGCGGTGCATTGGGACAAGGTTGGTTTTATTGTCGCAAGTTGGGTGGTCTCGCCCGTGCTTGCGGGTTTTATTTCTTTCATGTTGTTTCGCAGTGTGCAGGGGTTAATTTTAGATACTGAACACCCGTTTGATAATGCGAAGAAATATGTGCCGTATTATATTTTTCTGGTGGGTTTTATCATCGCGTTAGTAACGTTGGTAAAAGGACTAAAACATGTTGGCCTGGATATAAGCACAACAGAACAATATGGTTACGCCGTGATTACAGGTGGCGTTATTATGCTTGCTGGTAAAACGTTTATTGGAAAAATTAAACACGATCCCAAGAAAGATAAAAAATTCCATTTTACCAATGTCGAACGTGTGTTCAGTGTGTTGATGGTTATTACTGCTTGTGCGATGGCATTTGCGCATGGCTCGAACGATGTTGCTAATGCGATTGGTCCAGTTGCGGCAGTCGTTAGTATCGTACAAAGCGGTGGCGAAGTTGCTTCTAAATCGATGTTGCCAATATGGGTGCTGGGTTTGGGCGGCGTTGGTATTGTGATTGGTTTAATGATGTACGGTAAAAAAGTTATCGCAACAGTCGGCAATCAAATCACCGAATTAACCCCAAGTCGTGGTTTTGCTGCGACACTGGCGGCGGCAACAACGGTTGTGCTGGCATCTGGCACAGGCTTACCAATTTCAACCACGCATACGCTGGTTGGTGCGGTATTGGGTGTTGGTTTAGCACGCGGTATTGGTGCGTTGAACATGACCGTTATTCGCAACATCTTTATGTCGTGGATTGTGACATTGCCCGCCGGCGCGATTCTTTCGATTCTATTCTTCTTTACTCTGAAGGGCATTTTTAGTTAAAGGCCTATTGTTTGTTACAGCAATTGCACATAAAGTATCGCGTGTGCTGTAACAAACAAATTCAATGGCGAATGACACAACAACCCCTGCTGAACTTCTAAGTGATGTCCCATCATCGCTGTATTCAATCGTCGAAAATTTCTGGCTTGATTGGTGTGCTTCCTGTGCAGAAAAAAACATAAACCCAAATCAAATCTTGGCGTTATCAACGTTAGGGAAAACTTGGGCGTGCAGTGATTTTATTGCGCGGAATTATATTCGTTATCCTGCCACTTTTTATCAATTACATACCGAGGGTTTTGAATCGAAACGCACTATCGATAACTATAAAGCATTAGTGACTTATGTTGTCACGGCAGCCAAAAACGAAAACGAATTAATGGCAATGCTGCGTAAATTGCGCCAACAAGAAATGGTGCGCATTGCCTGGCGAGATTTAAATGCGCTTGCCGATACAAAAACAATTCTTCACGAATTAACCGATTTTTCTGAAGCAGTAGTTTCAGTTACGGTGCAGGAATTTGAGCGGCAACAAGCCGAAATTTTTGGTATGCCTTGTGATGCGAATGGTGAAGAACAAGCACTGCTGGTTTTTGCTATGGGGAAAATGGGCGGCGGTGAGCTTAACTTTTCCTCCGACATTGATCTGATTTTTATCTTTCCCGAAGACGGTGAAACCACAGGTCGACGCAAGACCTCGCATTATGAATTTTACTTAACTGTCATTCGTAAACTGGTAAAAGTGCTGGATGAAGTGACGGCTGATGGTTTTGTTTATCGTGTAGATACCCGCCTGCGACCCTTCGGTGAGAGTGGCCCGCTGGCAATAAGTTTTGCTGGCGTGGAACAATATTACCAATCGCAGGGGCGTGATTGGGAGCGTTACGCCATGATTAAAGCAAGATTAATTACCGGTCGCGAAAGCGATAAGAAATATTTACAGTCAATGTTAACGCCGTTTGTTTATCGCCGTTACCTTGACTTTAGTATGCTTGAATCCATCCGTGAAATGAAAGTGATGATTAATGCGCAGATGAAACGTAAGCAGATGGTGAATAATATTAAGCTGGGCGCTGGTGGTATTCGCGAAATTGAGTTTATTGGGCAAACCTTGCAATTGATCCGCGCTGGACGTGAGCCCGAATTGCGTGAACGCAGTATCATTAATGTTTTAGCGCTGCTGGCAGAAAAAAATTATTTGCAAAAACAAGAAGTTGCACAGTTAATTTCCGCGTACTGGTTTTTGCGAAAAGTAGAAAACCGATTGCAAATACAAAATGACAAGCAAACACATACACTACCTGATGATGAACTTAATCAAAAGCGTTTATGTCTTGCCATGCAAATACAAAGTTGGGATGATTTATTAGAACAGCTTACGCAACATCAAAAAAATGTTGACGATATTTTTCAAAATATTATTGCCGCTGAAAATGAAGAATTGGATGTTAGTGTGTCACCGTTTTTTTTGTTTTGGGCAAATACTGAAGCTGATGATGACATAAATGAAGCGGCCAAGCTGCATCTTGAAACCTTGGGTTATAGTGATGCTGATGAAATTATCAAGTCGTTAATTCAGTTGCGCGATAGTGCTCAACTTAGACGTTTAACGGCGGATACTGCACGTTTATTGGCGCAGTTAATGGGCTCGTTACTTGAAAAAATTGCAGATTATCCAGAGCAAACAATATTATTTGATCGCGTTTGCCAAATAATTAAAGCACTAGCCGGGCGTAAAATTTATATCAGTTTACTTAACGAGTATCCGGCTATACAACTGCAGATGCTAACACTGTGTTCAGTGAGCGAATGGTTTACTGAGCGTTTAACAAAGTATCCGATTTTGCTGGATAGCTTGCTTAGTACGGCAGAGGCTTTTCGTCGGCAATATGATGTCGGGCAATTGTTGGCATTGGAGTTGAAGCGCATTGAAAGCGATAAAGAAGACAGTGATACCGACCTTGAATTGCAAATGGAAAGAATGCGGCAATTTAAACGCAAAACAGTGTTTGGTATTGCCATGCTGGATGTGTTTTATGAAGAGCCAGTGGAAACCGTTTCTGATTATTTAACTGATTTAGCAAATGTATTGCTGGAAAAAATACTCGATTTTTCCTGGCAGGCAATGGCAAAAAAATATGGTGAGCCGAGCTGTATTGTTGATGGGAAATCTTTTCAACCGACGATGTCGATTGTGGCCTATGGGAAAATGGGCGGCAATGAGTTAGGTTACGGCTCGGATCTGGATATTATTTTTCTGCACAATAGTGCTGGCGAAAAACAGCTAACAAATGGTGAAAAGGCCATCGATAATCAGCTCTTTTTCGCCCGTGTTGCACAGCGTGTTATTCACTTTTTAAACACCCGAAGCTATTCCGGCATTTTGTATGAAGCCGATACCCGCTTGCGACCGGATGGTCAGTCGGGTTTACTGGTCAGCAGTATTTCAGCATTTGAAGCCTACCAGCAGGAAAAAGCGTGGGTCTGGGAGCATCAGGCATTAATTCGCGCAAGATTTGTTACAGATAGTTGTCAGGGAGGCGCGCTGATAGAGCAGGAATTTGATAGAATTCGCAGTACGGCGCTCAGGCAGAAACGAGGTGCCGAAAAGCTGTTGCAGGAAGTTGTCAAGATGCGTGAAAAAATGCGCGAACATCTGGCCAGCAGAGCAGCTGGTTTTGATATTAAGCAAGATGCCGGCGGGCTGGTTGATATAGAGTTTATGACACAGGCCGGTGTGTTACTTCATGCAGAAAAATCGGCGAATTGCATAAAATATACTGCCACGCTTGAGCTGATAAATGAGTTAACAACAGCGGGCTGGTATAAAGCGGGTGAGGCAGAAAAGATTAGTAATGCCTACCGTTACTTTCGCAAGCTGAAAAATTGGCAAAATCTTGCGTGTAAAGCTGACGTGAATGATGTATTGCTGCACCGCGAAAATGTAATGGCAGTTTGGCAGCGATTGATGCCGGAACAAAAAGTTTAAAGTAGGCAGTCATAAGTAAAAAACCTCTGTGGTAAAAAAATTTAATGTTTAGTAGAAAAGTTGTAGGAGAAGTTTATGCAAACCATGGCCGATAGAGACGGCGTCATCTGGTTTGACGGTAAAATGGTTGAATGGCGTGATGCCAAAATCCATGTTTTAACACACACCTTACATTACGGCATGGGTGTGTTTGAAGGTTTGCGTGCGTATAAAACAGAGCAAGCTCCAGCGGTTTTTCGTTTGCAGGCACATACCGATCGTCTGTTTGAATCAGCTAAAATTATGAATATGGAAATTCCTTTTGATGCCGATACTTTGAACGATGCACAATGCGCTGCCATTAAAGAAAACAATCTTGAATCCGCTTACGTGCGACCGATGTGTTTTTATGGTTCGGAAGGCATGGGTTTACGCGCGGATAATCTGCGAGTGCATGTCATGATTGCCGCCTGGGAATGGGGTGCATATCTGGGGCAAGAAGCGCTGGAAAATGGTATTCGTATTCGCAAATCAAGCTTCGTAAAAAACGATTCGCACCCAAGCATGTACTTAGCAAAAGCCAACGGTAACTACATCAACTCCATGCTCGCGCTCGATGAAGCGATGAGTAAAGGTTATGATGAAGCGTTATTATTAGATAGCAAAGGTTACGTTGCCGAAGGCAGTGGCGAAAATATTTTTATGGTGAAGGATGACGTATTATATACGCCAACACTGACGGCTTCGTTAAACGGCATTACGCGCAATACAATTATGAGACTGGCAGAAGAGCAGGGTTATAAAGTTGTTGAAACGATTATAAAAATCGAAGAATTATATGAAGCAGACGAAGTGTTTTTTACCGGTTCTGCTGCTGAAGTAACACCGATTCGTGAAATTGACGATAATGCTATCGGCAATGGCTCACGTGGTCCGATTACTGAAAAATTACAAACCATGTATTTTGATTTAGTACATGGCCGACTGGATAGTCATCAAGATTGGCTAACGGTTGTTAAATAGATTAAGAGCATAAAGAATCCGCAAATGAACGCGAATAAACGCAAATGTTTTTCAAGTTTTACAACAAAACATATTAATTGTTTTTATTCGCGTTCATTTGCGTCCATTTGCGGAAAAAACAGGAGCTACTATGCCTAACCCAAACACAGCAACACAAGAAGATTTAGACACACCGAACGATTCGATGTCGTATGAAGTCTTGCGCGATGTTCTGCCGATACATTGTCCAATGCCCGGTTCCAGTTTATGGAATTCGCATCCACGCGTTTATATTCCAGTAGAAAAAACCGGCAGTGCAAAATGCCCTTATTGCGGCTGTGAATATCGCCTTGTTGATTAATCACTAAATTATTTAAATTAGATTGCTTAAATATGACAATGCACCTTCCTTCTTTTGAAAACGCCAAAGTTTTGGTGGTTGGCGATTTAATGTTAGATCGCTACTGGCATGGCGGCACTTCAAGAATTTCACCAGAAGCCCCCGTGCCTGTTGTGCATGTTAATCAAAATGAAGAGCGCGCTGGCGGTGCTTGTAATGTCGCATTGAATATCGCAACCCTCGGCGGGCAATGCACAGTGATGGGTTTGTGTGGTGATGACGAAGCGGCGACTACGCTGGAATCGCTGCTAGAAAAAGTGGGTGTTAATCCACAGTTTGTTCGCATGCCAGAAAATGCCACGGTGACCAAGTTACGTGTCATGAGCCGTTCGCAACAATTAATGCGACTAGATTTTGAAGATGGTTTTATCGGGCAAGATTTATCGCAACTCGAAAAAATTTTTGAAGCGCAATTGTCAGAGCATAATATCGTCGTGTGTTCTGATTATGGTAAAGGTAGTTTGCGTAATGTGAAACGTTTGATTGAATTGTGCAATCAAAAAAATATTCCAGTGTTGGTTGACCCCAAAGGTAGTGACTTTGAAAAATACACTGGCGCAAGTTTAATTACACCAAACCTCTCCGAGTTTGAAGTAGTCGTTGGCGGCTGTGGTACCGAAGACGAACTGGTGGAAAAAGCTAATAAAATTTCTGAACAGTTTAATATCGAAGCTTTGTTGGTGACACGTAGCGAACACGGTATGAGCTTGATGCAGCGCGATTATGACCCCGTGCATATTCCAACACAGGCAAGAGAAGTGTTTGATGTGACGGGTGCGGGCGATACTGTGATTTCTACGTTGGCAGCATCGCTGGGTGCAGGCGTTTCGCTTGAGCGCGCGATGGTGTTATCAAACTTGGCAGCCGGTGTAGTGGTTGCTAAATCAGGCACAGCAAGTGTTAGTTTAAGAGAGCTAGAAAATGCCATCGAAAAAAACTCATCAAATACTGAACACGGTATTTTAGAAGAGGCTGAACTTTATCCGCTGCTGGAGCGTTGCCGTTCGCACGGTGAAACTATCGTAATGACTAATGGTTGTTTTGATATTTTACATGCCGGTCACGTAACATATCTTGAGGAGTCTAGCGAGCTGGGTGATCGTTTACTGGTCGCTGTTAATGTTGATGAAACTGTGCGTCGATTAAAAGGCGCAGATCGCCCGGTTAATAAAGTCGAAAATAGAATGCGAATGTTAGCCGCGTTACGCTGCGTTGATTGGGTGGTTGCCTTTAGCGAAGACGAGCCAACACGATTGATCTGTGATTTAGCACCAGATATTTTAGTGAAAGGTGGCGATAACGATGCCGATAAAATTCCTGGTGGCGATTGTGTGCGTGAAGCCGGTGGCAAGGTAATGGTGTTGACGTATGTTGACGGTATTTCTACGACGAAGATTATTGAATCTATAAAAGAGAAATAGGCAGTTGGCAGTAATCAGTTGGCAGTTAAAAAATGACAAATACTGACGTACCGACAAATAATGTGAACGTTGATGTTTTAATTATCGGCGGAGGTATCGCCGGTTTGTGGTCGCTGGCTCGTCTGCAAAAGGCAGGTTATAAAACGGTTTTGCTCGAATCTGAAACACTCGGTGCTGGTCAAACGCGTTACGCGCAGGGCATTATTCACGGCGGCACTAAATACGCTTTAACGGGGAAACTCACCGCATCATCCGAAGCGGTTGCTAACATGCCTTCACGCTGGCGCGCCTGTTACGAAGGCAAAGGCGAGCTGGATTTAACACAGGCAGAACTTCTTTCTGACGCGCATTATCTTTGGTCAACCACTAGCCTTACTTCTCGCATCTCCGGTTTTTTTGCCAGTAAAGTGATGCGTGCGCGTTCTACAGAACTTAGTCCAAATGAACTCCCTAATATTTTTCAGCATAAAAAATTCAAAGGTCAGTTTTATCGTTTGGATGAGCCCGTGTTTAACACTTTAAGTGTTGTACGTGCGTTGGCAGAGCCGCGTAAAAAATCGATATTGCCTATTAAGCAATTTTCAATTGCCTGCGCTGAAGATAAATTATGTGTTGAATCACAAGATGGAAATAACTATTGCTTTGATTATAAAAAAATAATTTTTATGGCAGGTCAAGGAAATGAAGATTTATTGTCGCGCTTTAATCTTGATAAACCTAAAATGCAACGTCGTCCATTAAAAATGGCAGTAATGCGAGGCGCGCAGAGTGATATGATTTATGCGCATTGCTTAGGCGCTTCGGTTAATCCAAGAATAACCATTACCTCGCATTATGACAATGAAGGTCGCATTGTTTGGTACATAGGAGGGCAACTAGCTGAAGAAGGTGTAAATAAAAGTGACGTTGAATTAATTCAAGCTGCAAAAAATGAATTGAACGATTTGATTCCCTGGCTTGAATTAAAAAATGCAGAGTGGGGTGTGCTTGAAGTTGATCGTGCAGAAATTAAAGAGCAAGGGTCAACACGTCCTGATAGTTTCTCGATAGAAAAAAATAAAAATGTTATAACCGCGTGGCCAACGAAAATGGCATTATCGCCAGTGTTAGCTGATGCGCTGCTTGAAATTATTGAAGACGATAATGTAAGTAAAAATACAGGTTTATCTTTACCTGATTGGCAGGCGATACAGTACGCAGATTTCCCGTGGGATGAAAAAACGTGCTGGGATAGAGGTAAAACGTAATGTTGAAAAGAGCGTTAGGTTCAACAGGTACCGACGTTAGTGTTTTAGGTTTAGGCACGGTAAAAATTGGTCGTAACCAGCAAGTGAAATATCCGAGTGGTTTTGAGTTGCCTGATGATAAGGCTGTAATAGAATTATTCGAGTTAGCGAAATCGTTAGGTATTAATTTCATTGATACCGCACCAGCCTACGGCAGCAGTGAGAAACGACTGGGCGACTTGCTTCCGAACAGGCACGACTGGGTGATTGTGACCAAGGTTGGCGAAATATTTGAAAACGGCCAATCACGTTTTGATTTTTCATTTGATTACACGGTTAGCAGTGTTGAGCAGAGCTTAAAAAAATTAAAACGTGATGTGTTAGATGTGGTGTTAGTACACTCTGATGGTAATGATATGGACATTATTAATAACACACCAGTTTTTGACGCGCTTGCAGCACTAAAAGAAAAAGGTTTGATTAAAGCATACGGCATGTCCAGTAAAACAGTGGAAGGCGGATGCTGGGTTGTAGAAAATTGTGATGTTGTTATGGCAACGGCAAACTTGAATTATGATGATGAGCGACCAGTGTTAGAGTTGGCAGAAAAATTAAAAAAAGGCGTGATAATAAAAAAAGGTTTGCAGAGTGGTCATGCTGCGGGTAACGATGGTGTTGCTTCATCATTCCAACATATTTTTTCGTTACCAGGTGTTAGCAGCATGATTGTTGGCACGATCAATAAACAACATCTGCAAGATAATGTAACTACTGCTGATTCTTGCTCAAATTCAGGTTATTAATAAATAGCTTGATGATCATATGAATAATCAACGTAAATATTTAATCGTTGGGCCGTCATGGATTGGTGACATGGTGATGGCGCAGTCATTATTTATTACACTGAAGCAGAAGTATCCAAATTGTTTGATTGATGTGCTAGCACCTAAGTGGTCGCTACCTATTCTAAAGCGTATGCCAGAAGTAGCCGAAGGTATATCAACCGATGTCGCGCATGGCGAGCTTTCTTTTTTTAAACGACGAAAACTAGGTCTGTCTTTAAAGCAAAAAAAATACACACACGCTATTGTTATCCCACGTTCATGGAAATCTGCATTAATTCCGTTTTTTGCAGGCGTTCCAAAACGTACAGGTTATCGCGGTGAAATGCGTTATGGATTGTTGAATGATATAAGAGTGCTGGATAAAAAAATATTAAAACAAACAGTGCAACGATATGTGGCACATGCTTACGAAAATAATCTATCACAAGCATCAGCGATACCGTATCCTGCTCTACAGGTGGATAGTGATAATCAGCAGAAACTAATCAAGAAGTTTGGGTTAGAATCAAGCAGGCCGACTGTCTGTATGATGCCGGGTGCAGAGTATGGGGCGGCAAAGCAATGGCCCATAGAATATTATAGAAAATTAGCCGAATCTTTGGTTGAACATGGTTGGCAGGTTTGGATACTTGGCTCAGATAAAGATGCTGCTGCTGGTAATAAAATTTCAGGCAGTGAAGATATTTACAATCTGTGTGGCAAAACGCAATTAGTCGATACTATTGATTTACTAGAATGTGCTAAATCAGTAGTAAGTAATGACTCAGGATTGATGCATGTGGCCGCAGCTGTTGGTGTTGAGGTTAATGTTATTTATGGTTCTTCATCACCTGACTATACACCGCCATTGACAGGGGAAAATAAAAAAAATATTTTTTACCTTGGATTGCAGTGCAGTCCTTGTTTTAAAAGAGAGTGCCCTTTAGGGCATACCAATTGTTTAAATAATATTTCATATAAAGATGTATTTAAAAAAATTATTAACAATCATTAAAGAAGACCGAGTTGCCTTTACTATGGGTATGTGCATTATTGCATTAGCCGTGATGGGCACATCGGTGCGACATGTTTCAAGCTCAATGTTTGGCTTGTTGTTTATATTAAGCTTGTCTGCTTTATTAAGTTGGCCGAAAATATTTTCATCTTTAACAAAAACTGAAAAGCTGTTTGTGTTTGCATTTATTTTGTATTTTATTTCGGGATTGTTGGCATATTATAATGTTGATGATGTAGATAAATACATAAAATTACTTGAACGGTATTTGCGTTTTTTAATGGTTATTCCTGTATTTTTTCTAATAATTAAAAAACGAAAATCATTAATAAATTATTTATATATTGGCGCTGGCATATCCGGACCTTTTGTTTTTTTTGTAGCGCTGAATCACTATTCATCATTCCCAGGTGTTCCTGCAAAAGGTTATTATCACCACATAATTTTTGGCCAATTAGCGATGATAAATGCAGGGATAATGATTAGTTACCTGATAACAAATAAATTAAGCCGAACAATGCAATTTTTAATATTAATTTCGATACTTTGTGGACTCGTGGCGGTTGTGTTATCGCAAGCACGAGGTGTTTGGTTGGTTTTCCCCGTGTATTTATTGATTGCGGGTGTTTATCTGTTTAATAGCGGCAGGCTTCGACTACAAACTGTTTCAGTTTTACTAGTAGTTTCTTTTCTGCTTGTTGTTTTTACACCCGCAGGCGATTTAATACAGCAGCGCACAAAATCAGCATCCAGTGAAATTTCAGCATTTTATGAAGATGGGAAATATATTTCATCCGTTGGTACGCGATTAGCGATGTGGGAGATAGCTATTGATGTTTGGAAAAGACACCTAGTAGTAGGCACAGGACCGGGTGATTTTGATAATGAAGTAATGGTGCTACAAAATAACGGGGAATATGTTGGTATGGATGTGCATAATAGCGTGCATAATATTTATATTCAAGCGTTAGTTGGTTCTGGCGTTGTTGGTTTTCTTGCGCTAATTTTTGTATTAATCATGCCATTAGCAATTGTTTTTAACAAAAATAATTGTGAAGAATCTGCGAAGTTAACAGGTTTAATAATTATTTTATCATTTGCAGTTTTTGGGGTTTCAGAATCATGGGTATTGCGTCTTTCAATAATATCTATTTTTCTAATTTATACAATAGTTGTCATCTCTCATATGCACATATCAGGACGCTATAGTAAATATTAAGGTAATTAAATATCTGTATAAACTAAAACTTAGAAATTTAAATCTCATAAATTTATTTAAGGAGAAAATATGGCATACATGAATGATGATGAGATGAAAAATATGGGCTTCAGATCTCTTGGTAATAATGTAAAAATCAGCGCTAAAGCTAGTATTTATAATTGCGATCAAATAGAAATTGGTGATAATTCAAGGATAGATGACTATTGCATTATTTCTGGAAAAATTCAGATAGGACGTCATGTGCATGTGACTCCAATGTGTCTTATTGCCGGTGGCAAGAAAGGAATTATTATTGGTGATTTTGTAACTATGGCATATGGAGTTAAAGTTTTTACTCAGTCTGATGATTATAGTGGAGAAACTATGGCAAATTCAACAGTGCCTAAAAAATACAAAAATGAATATAAGAATTGTATTGCAATTAAAAAGCACACTATCATTGGTGCGGGATCGATTATTATGCCAGGTGTCACACTTGCTGAAGGGGTATCTATTGGAGCAATGACTCTTGTACTAAAAAATACTGAGCCTTGGTCCATTTATGTGGGAGTCCCTGCTAAAAAAATAAAAAATAGGTCAAAAAATTTGCTAAATTTAGAAGCGTACTTTTTAAAAAATAATGATTCCATTTAATAAGCCTCCTTTTACAGGGGATGAAGAAAAACATGTAAATAAAGCAATACACAGTTTTGCCATATCAGGCGATGGGTTTTTCAGTAAAAAATGCCAGTCTTGGTTTGAAGAAAATCTGGGTTGTAAAAAAGCACTGTTAACACCTTCATGTACACATGCACTGGAGATGGCTGCCTTGTTGATTGATATCCAACCGGGTGATGAAGTCATCATGCCTAGTTATACGTTTGTAAGTACAGCAAATGCTTTTGTATTGCGCGGGGCAAATATTGTTTTTGTAGATATTAGGCCAGACACAATGAATATGGATGAGCATTTAATTGAAGCCGCAATAACATATAAAACAAGAGCGATTGTGCCTGTTCATTACGCTGGCGTTGGATGCGATATGGATGCAATAATGAAAATTGCAAACCAGCATAAATTGTTTGTTGTAGAGGATGCGGCACAGGGAATGATGAGTAAGTATAAAGGTAAGCCATTAGGCACAATTGGCCATTTAGCAACATATAGTTTCCATGAGACTAAAAACTATACTAGTGGAGGAGAAGGAGGGCTTTTAATTATCAACGACGAAAAATTTATTAGTAGAGCGGAAATAATTCGTGAAAAGGGCACTAATCGCAACCAATTTTTTAGGGGTGTAGTGGATAAGTACTCATGGGTTGATATTGGCAGTAGTTATCTTCCAGGTGAGTTACAGGCTGCTTACCTATGGGCTGGAATAGAAAAAGCATGTGAAATAAATAATAACCGTTTGTGTACATGGCACTATTATTATGATGCTTTATGTGACCTTGAGGAATTAGATGTTATTGAATTGCCTAACATTCCAGAGGAATGTACGCATAATGCACATATGTTTTATATAAAAGTAACAAATTTAGATGAGAGAGAATGTTTAATAAAACATATGAAGCGAGAGGGTATTTTATGTGTTTTTCATTATGTACCTCTGCATAGTTCACCAGCGGGAAAAAAATTTGGAGGTTTTTCGGGAAGGGATAAGTTTACGACTAGTGAAAGTGAAAGGTTGTTGCGTCTACCAATATATTATGGGATAAGTAACGATGAGGTAAAGCAAATAGTTCGTGCTTTAAAAATTTTTTATAATTAGATGTGGTTAGTGTTTTTAAAAGAAAGTGGTTACTTCTTCAATAAAGTGCTCCACATTTTTAATGGAGTTTTCTTCTTCTTTAATCACGTGCTGCTTAACGAGATGCGCAGATTTTCGTGACTCTTCTAGTTTTGAGAATCCATACGCTAGCCCATTCCTATCACTTGGGTCTGGGTACCATTCCTCCTCGCTAACACCTTCATCTGGAATAACTATTGAGTCGCAGCCGCATAATACTGCAAATATAGAGTATGCTGTATATGTATCATAGGAAATAAATGTTTTTACGCCTTTAAAAATCTTAGCTACTTCTTCATGACTTTTTCCGTCTATTAGAATTGATTTATTAATATCATGCTGCAAGGGTTTGTTTTTTGTTTTTCTTATTGAGTATGCGGTTCCTTTTCTAATTTCTTGAGTGTTATTAGTATTATAGTGTTCCAGTGGGTAATTAATTACTTTTAAGTGCTTGGTTGAAGTTGTTGAGCCGGGGAATGAGAAATTTTGTATTGCCGAGTTGAACTTAAAGTATAATTCATTTTTCCCATAGAAAATCTTCCCTGAGTGAAATCCAGGTTGATGTAAGAGCCATCGTACTACGTTTTTAGCACCTAATGGGTTGCCAAAGACGATTTCAGGATAGATAACCACTAAATCATTTTTTGAATGCGTATTCGATTTTTTATAGATGGGAGTGTTGAATTTTGGGTTGGTTTTGTATTTTTTTCGCCATGGGAATAAGAAAGATTTTAAGGATCTTTGTATTGATTTGATGCAATTTTTTCTGTTTACCTCATAGGTTTCATAGTAGGGGTATAAATAACTGTCATATCCTATGTCGTTAAGAATCGAACATAGTTTGTGAAGAGTAATAGCTCCGCCATTTGTTTCATCATACGACGGTGAAAACACCAAAAATTTTTTCATAGAAATTCGCTGTTATCGCATTCAGAGTTTAATGAGGAAACTAACCATTATATTTTATTGCAATTAGCAAGAAAGATATTATGGTGAAAAACCTGCATGTTATCTTTGTTCCGAACTATCTATTATGAGGCCAATATTTTATATTATTGTATTGTTTTTTGCTCATGTTTTAAACTATATTTAATATTCGCCTTGTGTGCAACAAAATATGCGAGTTTTAGATTATCAATGTTTTTATATGATTTTGTTAGCATGCGAAATGCAGTAAAAAACTTAATGAGCACGGTTTTTGTTGAGCCATAATGTTTTTGATAGAAATAAAAGAAGGATATATAAAATTCTTTTTTTATGTCAAGTGTTGCAGGTGTGCTTTTTCCGCCAGCATGTATGTTTTTTGCTTCGGGCACAAGGTAAGTTTTATACTTGTTTTTATAAAGTCTTAATGCCAGGTCTTCTTCTTCACAATAGAGAAAAAATGTTGTGTCAAGACCGCCAATTGAGTCAAATGGCCCCGATCTTACAAACATTTGACTGCCACTGACTACGTCAACTTCAGTCGGACTAGTATATTCAAATTTACGTTTGAAGTAACGGTCACCGTATAGGAACTTCAGTATTATAGTGCCAAATATTTTTGTTGATAGTATCGGAAAATAATCGACACAAGACTGATATTCTCCAGTATCTGAATAAAGTTGAGGCGAACACAAGGCAATATCCTGATTTTTTTCGCAGAATGAGTGCAGTATGGAAAGGCAGTCATTTTGTAAGGTGCAATCATTGTTTAGAAAGAAATAATACTGTGCTTTTGCAAATTGCACGCCTAACATATTTCCGGCGGAAAACCCTAAGTTCATTTTATTCCTAAATAAATAAATACCATGTTTCTTGCTGATACCCTTAATTTCGGAGGAAAGATGTTCATAGTCATCATATTTAGAAGCATTATCTATTATGATTATTTGGTATTTTATATTTTCACTAGTTTCCTTAATTATTGACTTTACACAACTGAGAGTATAATCGCTGGAATTATAATTTATCATAATGACAGCTATATCATTTTCCCACCTGTTTTTTTCGTGGCATTTACTATTTTTTTGTATTTCAGGGAAAATGAATTTAGCGTATCGATATTCTTGATAACTGGAATCATAGTGATAGTTAGAGTGCATTTTTTCGCTTTTTCTTTCTCTTACTTCAAGTGACTTTACTAACACAGTGGAAAAGTTTTCTTCGTTATAGTAAAAACTTGCGTTATTCATTTCAGAAATATTTTGATATGTTTCATGAATAAGCAATGGTATTTTGTAGCTAAAAGCAACACTCATCGCCCCTGATATTTGGTTTTTAAAATACTGATCGCTACTGGGTGTATCTGGGTGAATTAGCGGTAGAATAAGATCTGTGTTTCGAAGGTGTGCATCAAAAATTTCCTGTGGAATGAATGCATCAAAAAATGTTACTTTGTTTGTTAGGCCATGATTTTTTAACTGAGTTTTTAGGGCGGCAGCGCCTTTATAATTGTGGGTCCCGCCTAAAAATATAAAGGATGCATCAAGATTTTTAGCTGATATCAGCATTTTTAGAAAACCGGGGAGATCGCTTCTACGGTTTTCTACACCACCAATAATTGTTATAACCGCTCTTTCTTTTTTTATATTTTTATCGAAAGAAGGGAAGTTTATGGGATAGAAATAATCAACTTTTGTGCCTTTTGATGGTGAAATTGTAGATAACAGATGTTCGCTGAGTAACAAATAGTTTTTAATTTTTAAACTAATTATTTTCTGTGTGAAACTGCCTTTAAATTTTAAGGTTGTGTGAATTATCCCTATAAATTCAATTTTATTAAATAGAGCATACAAACATAACTTGCGAACATGATTGCCCTGGGCAGTATTGAATATTGCTTTTTTTACTCCAGAATTTTTAAGTAGCGTCCATAGAATTTTTATTTCATTTTTTCCTTTTTTCTTACCATGAGAGAGGTCTACTATGTAGAACTCGTCAACATAGTTTTTAAATATAGGGTTTCGGTCTTTAACCTTGCTTGTGCAAATCAACACGATTTCATGCCCTAATGCTTTTATCGCGTGCATTTGGGTCAGTAGGCATTCATCGTGTGAACCACCTATTTCAATAAGAACTATAGAGTTAGAATTCATTGTTTCTAAAGCTCAATTAACGTTGTTATGCGAGAAATGCGGCTTGTTCTTAAAAAATTTCATAAAAATTTTATTGCTACATTCATCGATGTTAATAGATTTTAAATTGTTTTCACTAGCTGAGTTTTCAGGCATAAATGCCAAACGATTTTCTTTTGTGTTAATTGTTTCCCAGCGTAGTGAAGTAGCAGATTGCCTTGTTGGGTAAAATGCAACTGTAGGAATGTTTAGCGCGCCCGCAATGTGTAAAGGGCCTGTTGAACCACTAATAAATAAATCGCATGCATTAATGATTTTACAGAAATTTATAATACCATTTTTTGATTCATGTACATGATGTTTAACGTCATGAATTTTTTGGGATACTGCTGATGACTTTTCTAATTCGCTAGGCCCAGCAGTAATAATAAAATAAGCCTTGCAAAGTTTTCCGATGTTTGTAATAAGCTCTGCATACTGATTAGTTGATAAATTTATTGCGGATCCGCCAGTACCTGGGTGAACTATTATAATTTTGTTATTTTTAGGTATATTGTAAGTTTTTTCTATGTCGTTTCGCAGGTAGTTTATTTCATCTTTGCTAAACCATAGGTAAGGTGGCTCTTTTGGCTTAGTTAACTTGTCGTGATTATAGTTAATATAGTGGTTTATTAAGTCGAGGTTGTATTCATATTCCGGCTTCAATGATTCTGATCGTTTTTGCCGAAGGGTGTTGTTCAAAAAAATCTGTGCAATTTTTGTTGCTGGCCCTATCCTTAATTTTATGCCAGCAAGCCACAAAGCTAGCGAAGTTCTGGTTTCTGAAAATAGCGAAATCGACAAGTCATAATTATTTTGTCTGATATTTTTTGACAGATTTATTATGTCAGGAAAAAATGTATTCTTTTTGTCATCGATTAAAACTTTGTCGATCCATTCGCACTGTTCGGCCAGTGGTGCGGTGTAATGTGGCACTAGTGCGGTTATTTCTGCTTGTGGGTATTGAAATTTTAGTAATGCGAAAGATGGCCAGGCGAGCATAAAGTCACCAATTTTGTCGTTTCGTATAACTAGTATTTTGAGCATAAATATTTGCGGTGGAACGTTGGTATATTGGTGATTAGTTGAGTGAGGTGTCTTTTTTTATTATATCAATTTTTTCCTGTTCTTTCGTCCATTTCCCTTGAGGTTTATCGATATACTGAAAGTACTCATTAGTAAAATTCCCCTGATTACATGTATACCGATAATATATTGTATTTACACAATTAATATCTAACGTTTTGTTGAAAACACCAGGCCCTGTGAGTGTGTATACATTGTCCAATTTATTTTCATCAATATTTGTGACTATTTGTTTAATTATTTTTTTCAGATTTGGATTATCATTCATGCTGGCAATAAAATAATTGCTTATTTCATTTTTTTTTATGACAATGTACAGTTCAGATGTGTTGCAATCAATGATTGAATTTAGAGTTCTTATCAGATGTGCATCAATATCCATATAAACCCCACCGAATTTGTTTAGTACTAGAACTCGCCATAAATCAGCCATAGCAGCTCCTATTTGAATTTTTTCATAGGCATTAAATATACTGTCAGGGTATTCTGATTTTATAAACTCTGATCTATCTTCATTAGTCATAAACCTATAGCCGTAATCGTATGACATCAAGCGGTTGAATAGGTAGTTTAAATAAATGGGAAGGGTTACAGTGTTTGTAAAATTTGTCTGCCATACGATTTTATTTATAATGGATTTTTTATTTGACTTTAGAAGTGGGGGAGCATGCTTAGGGATGGTGAATCGCTTATTCGGAAAAATGAAATGGAATAGATAGCTAAAAGCTTTGAGTAGGTTAGCTATAATTTTTATTATTCTACTAATAATGAACATTTTAAATTTTTTTGGTGTGCTATTATTTTTGTATTGTGAATTCATAAGTGAAATTTTTTTGGTACTGGTGTTCGTACATGAGTTAATTTGCTATTAGCATTTAAAGTGAAATAGTTTCTATGGTACTTTCTTGGCTAATAGTGCCTCAAGTGTTACGTAATGCAACTCATCATTAAAGGTGCTATCAGCTTTCTCTTTGCCATTTTCAGCAAGCCTGGATAAAAGATTTGGGTTATCATAGAGTTGGTGAAGCATCATGTATAAATGAGTAGTATCGTGTGGCTTAAATAACAGCCCTGTTTTATCATGTTCGATAATCTCTGGCACTCCACCGCTATTGCTGCCGATTACAGCAACGCCAGCGCGCATAGCTTCTGGCAAAACCAGTCCAAATGTTTCTTGAGCAGAAGCTAGAATTACACAATCACAAATTTGCATTAGTTGTTGTGGTTCGCTGCTAAAATCTTGAAAAATAATATTATTAAGCACGCCAAGTTTTTCAGCTTGCGCTTTTAGTTTGCCTCTATAGCCTAGAGTCATTTCATGGCCAACGATAAGTGCTTTAATGTTGAGGCCATCATTTTTGGCTGTGTGGATAGCCTCAATTAGTAAGTGTTGACCTTTGCTTTGTTCAAGCCTGCCAATTAGGCCGGCAACAAAATCATTTTCAGTGAAGCCCAGTTTTTTTCGTTTGTTGATTAGAGTTTCTTTATCAAGAAATTTTTTTGGCGATTTCACACCGTAATAAAGTGTGGTTATTCTGTCTGCTATTAATGGGATAAATTTTTTACACAGACCTTCCAGTTCTTTCGTTATGGTTAGAAGAAGGTCTAGTTGGCGATAAAGAAAGTTATGGTAAAAGTCATCTTTTTTGCGAGTTATCATCATTTGCCGAGTATATACAAGCGCGGGTTTTTGCTTTGAAAAAAGTTTAGAAAATACTGCTAATGGAAGGTCTTTTCCCCAATGCATGTGTATAACATCGATTTTATTTTTATCAATGATGTGGGCAAGTTTTTTTGCATTAAGTAGCGGTAATGCTCGAAAAAAAGGTTTGATGTGTTGAATGTCAAAACTTGAGTGATTTTTATAATACTGATCTAACTTACTATCAGGTCTTAATACGGGAATAACGTTATTTTTGTTTGAGTTATTGGCTAAGGCTTTGTTTGAGCGAAATACATACAATTCCAGTCCGCCTAAACCTGCTGATAAGCATAACTCTAAGATGTTCATTTTTATTATACCTGTCTATGCTTTATTGATTTGCGTTTAATATATGCTTTGCTGTATTTGATAAAGACGTGCATACATGACAGGTTTGCAACAATCAGTCCGGCAAAACCATCGAGAAAACCACGGTTTAAAAAATAGATTTTTATAAAGATCCAGGCGGCATGCACTAGCGGGCTGAATGGATTCAGTTTTTTATTTTTGCGGATAAGGTCATCCGCTGCTAGCTCGGTAAAGTGGTCGATAGTCTTTAGGTGATCAGATATGCTGTCAAAAGAATAATGTAAAATATCGCCTGATAGCTGTCGTTGATGCATATTGTCCGAGATGATGCTTTCGTGCAATGCTACATTGTTCCAAGCAGTTTTGTTTCGGTTATAAAGACGAATTTTTCTATCAGGATACCAGCAGTGGTTAAGCCAGCGATAGATATAATAAGTTTTTCTCGGCATTGACCAAACGTCTGCTTGATCCAGATTGTCTTTGGCAGTAAGTATTGCTTGCTGAAGTTGTTCGCTGAGACGTTCGTCGCAATCCAGGTTTAGTATCCAGTTGTAGCTGGCTTTACTGGCAGCAGTGTTTTTTTGTTTGCCGTAACCTTCAAAAGTCTGATTGTATATATTGTCAGTGTATGTTCTGGCTATTTCAACGGTTCTATCTGTGCTTCCTGAATCCACAATGATTATTTCATCAACAACGGATTGAAGACTTTTTAGGCAGTCTTCAATCTTTTTTTCTTCATTAAATGAAATGATGCAGGCGCTAATTTTTGCCATTTTTAATGAAGGTGCTAGTTGCTGTTATATAACAGATTTAAAATGTTCAATAGTTTTTGCCAGGCCTTCATCCAGTTGGATAACAGGCTTCCAACCTAGTTTTTCTTTGGCAAGGCTGATGTCAGGCTGGCGTTGTCTTGGGTCATCTTCAGGTAATGGCTCGTTGATGAGTTTTGATTTTGAGCCAACCATTGCCAGTGTTTTTTCTGCCAGCTCGCGAATAGTAAATTCGTTGGGATTGCCAAGATTAACTGGCCCGATAAAGTCGTCGCCTGTTGCCATCAAACGAATAAAGGCATCAACCATCTCATCGACATAACAAAATGAACGTGACTGCTGACCATCACCATAAATTGTTATGTCTTCGCCTTTTAACGCTTGCACGACAAAATTGGAAACAACGCGACCGTCATTGGCGTGCATCTTGGGGCCGTAGGTGTTGAAGATGCGGGCAATTTTTATATCTAGTCCGTGCTGACGGTGATAATCTAAAAACAATGTTTCAGCGCAGCGCTTGCCTTCATCGTAACAGGAGCGAATACCAATTGGATTAACCTTGCCCCAATAGGATTCAACCTGTGGGTGAATTTCAGGGTCTCCGTAAACTTCGGAAGTAGAAGCCTGCATAATTTTTGCGCCGGTGCGTTTGGCAAGCCCAAGCATGTTAATAGCACCATGCACACAAGTTTTTGTGGTTTGCACCGGGTCGTGTTGATAATGAATGGGTGATGCAGGGCAGGCAAGATTATAAATTTCGTCTACTTCTATAAATAATGGCAAGGTTACATCGTGGCGTAAAACTTCAAAGCGCGGGTTGTTCATTAAGTGAACGATGTTTTGTTTGTTGCCGGTAAAAAAATTGTCCAAACAAATAACTTCGTGACCTTTATTCAGTAATCGCTCGCTAAGGTGCGAGCCTAAAAAACCGCCGCCGCCAGTGATGAGGATTTTTTTTGAATTCATAACTGTGGTTCGCCTTTTTTTAGATTAGAGTAGTTTGCACTATCTTGTGCGTTGTTTTCACGCATGTACCGAATCGTGTTCCATAATGCAGTTAATTTTTTAGTTAACAATTGCGTTGTTTCGGTGTTTTTAGCTGAAACATTTTCTCGCGGATTTTTAGCCGTTAAGTCATGCAATCTTTTTTTACTGCCATCCGGGTGCATCAATAAATAGTATTCGTCTGATAATAACCCGATGGTGCGACCGCCGCCATGTTCAATAGTAAATGCATAGCGATTCTCAGCAAATGTGTTATCCGTTAAATCTCTGCCAAGCGTTGTGTTGCGATAGTCCGTTTTAGTAATGGCAGCAATGGTTGGCAACACGTCTACTTCGCTGGCTATTGTATCAAAGACCTTGGCTTTATCGATAACATTTTGCCCATAAAAAACCAGTGGCACGCGCAGCCCTTGAATGTTCAATTGGGCTTCGTAAGCAGGAATATGATTACCCGTTGCGGCGTGAATACCGTGGTCACCGAAGAACACAAACAAGGTATTGTTGAAATAGATTTCTTTACGTGCGCGTTCTATAAAGTGCCCGATGCTGTGATCCATGAAGCGGAAAGAATTGAACTCTTCCAGTGAAGCGAAGCCATAATTTTTTATATCACCGGGTAAGTCGTTTTCCGTTAATAATTCAAAACCTTCATTATCGTCAGGAATGGTATAAGGTCGATGATTGCCGGAAGTTTGAATTACCGCAAAAAAAGGTTGTTCTATATTTTTTAATACATCGTTGGCTTCGCGGAACAAGCTTAAGTCTGAAATACCCCAGACATCGATGACTTCAGATTGATAACTGCCTTCTTCATATAATTTGAGGTCGGGCAGATTGGATGACAACAAACCGCGAATATTTGCCCAGCTTGCGCTGCCGCCTAAGAAATAGAATTTTTTATAATCTTTAAAGGCATTAATGACGGTGTGCTGATTGACGATTAATGGATTTCGTGTTGATGTTTTATTTTTTTCAATATCCGGCAAGCCAGTGGTAAATGTCCAAATCGAGCGTGCAGTACCGGTGCTTGGCGTAAAGAAATTTTTGAAGTAATAACCGTCATTTGCCAGTTGAGCGATATGGGGTGTTGGGTTTAGCGGGTTGCCGGACAAGCTGGTCTTATACGATGCAAACGATTCAAGAATAACAACAATAACATTCGGCTTAGCTTTGCCGGATGCGGCAAAGGTATATTCTCTGGCATAGTTTAGCTTGTTGTTATCGGGGTGCTGTATGCCTAAATATTCAACTATTTCAGGATAGGCTTGTTTGGCGGCATCGAGATCATAGGTTTCTGCAACATTTTTCATTGTGTTAGAAAAATAAATAACAGGGTTTGAAGCTAGTTGTGAACTGAAAGCGTGGGTGCTGAAAAAAGCATCGCTCCAGCGTAGCGGATACCAGGAAATTTTTGCAAACAAACCTGAAAATGCAAAAATGAAGGTGATAAAAATCAGTGCAGTTTTTTTGTACCAGCGTTTTTGTTTCCAGTACAAACGCACGGACTCAGCACTATCAATTTTGTTAGTTAATTTTAGAAAGATAAAAATAGTAACTGCCAGTACAAAGGCAAAAATAAAACTACCACTGACCACTGGATAAGTTTCCCAAACCATCGTCGCGGAGATAAAAGGGTTTTCCAGAAAACGTAATGCTGTTGCGTTTAAACGCTGTTGCAAATAAGCATAGTGACCGGCATCGGTAATATAAATAAGGTACATTGCTGCAAAGGCAAGGCTAATGTAAATCGCCCATAATCGTTTGCCGATACTGCTGTAAATTGGATGCAGTGGTTTTATCCAGCCCAGCAATAATACTGGTAGCAGCGTGCCTAGCGATGCCTGCAAATCAAACTTCATGCCCAGATAAAATGCCCAGAATAAATCGTGTGTTGTAACGGGGTCAGTAGGGTTGTTAAATTTGAGCCAGAAAATTACGCGTAGACCTGTTTGCACAATAAGAAACAGGAGTAGAGCGGTTAAAGCGTATAGATGCAGGCGTGGGATTTTATTGCTGAATGACATTATTTTTGAATGAAAATTTGCTACAGATGCCAATTTTTATATTTGTTGAATAGTGTGAAAACTTACGTTATTCGATGTTATCAATAGCCGCCATTAATCGTTGCATAGTGTATCATAATCAACAAGATGTATATTGTTTGGCGAGGTCGCGCTATTGAAAATGTCCTTATTAAAAAACCTGCTTAAAATTATAATTTTGCTCGCGCTGACTTATGGCGTTGGGCGATTTGTGGTGGTGTTTAAAGATAGTCGATTGACCGGCGAGCGTGCGCCATATATTCAAACCTTAACTTCGGACAGTGTGATTATTCATTGGTTGACTGAAGATGCACAGTTAGGTGTTGTCCGGTTTGGCGAAAAGGGTAAGCCATTGTCGAATAGCAAAGCTGAATCATCCGCTTCAACAAATCACATTGTAAAATTAACGGGTCTTAAAGCGGGCACTTTATATTATTATCAGGCGGGTGATGTCGCGGAAAACAACTGGTTTTATACGCAACCAGATAAAGCAGTAGCAACCCGGGTGTGGGTGATAGGGGATTCTGGTCAGCCGGGAGATATGCAAAATCAGGTAAGAGATGCTGCGTTTAACTGGATGCAAGAAAACCCTTTAGGCATGAGAGAGAATGTTAAGTCGCTTGTTGATGTGTGGTTAGCGCTGGGAGATAACGCTTATCGCTCGGGTACTAACCAGCAGTATCAGGCAGGCTTATTTGAGCCGTATAAAAAATTGTTGAGCAATACAGCATTGTGGTCAGTTTACGGCAATCACGATGATCGACGTTGGGCATATTTCAGAATATTTGATTTTCCGGAAAATGCAGAAGCTGGTGGCATTGCTTCAAATACAGAAAATTATTATTCATTTAATTATTCAAATATCCATTTTGTAATGCTGGATTCGCAAGCCAGTGACCGTTCAAAAACCGGTGAAATGGCAAGCTGGTTAAAACGGGATTTGACGCAAAATAAAAAAACCTGGGTAGTCGCGGCATTTCATCATCCGCCTTACACTAAAGGCAGTCACGATTCTGATGATATTTCTGATAGTCGAGGCAGGATGCAGCAAATGCGTGAAAATATTTTGCCTATTTTGGAAGCTGGTGGTGTTGATCTGGTTTTATCGGGTCACAGTCATGTGTATGAGCGTTCTTATTTGCTGGATTGCTCGTACGGCTATTCAGATGAATTTTCATCGACCAATATTGTGTCGTCAGGCGTGAATGGAAAGCATCTTCAGTATTTAAAGCCGATGGTTCAAGAAGGCAGCTCTAAAAAAGAAGAGTCTAAAAAGAACGATTCTGTAAAAGAGCATAAGGGAGCGATTTATGTGGTTACCGGATCTTCTTCAAAAGCCGATCAGGGTTCATTGGATCATCCTGCGCATCATGTGGCTTTATCAGAAGCAGGTTCGGTTGTTATTGATGTTGATGGTAATAAATTAATCGCACGATTTATAAATAACAAAGGACTGGTGCATGATGAGTTTAGTATTACGAAAAAAATTGAGTATGTAGGTAATTATCAGGGCTGTAACAACTAGCTGGAAAATGTTTGAAAAGGGTGCTCTGTATTCAAGATACGCTGTAGATGCGTCCGTGTAAGCTTGGCTGTAGCATCCATGCTCAGACAATCTTGAATACAGAACATCCTTTTCAGGTGTTTGCCTAATGGTTAGAAAATAATTGCCGCGCTTTTTCCAAATCTTCCGGTGTATCCACCGCCAGCCCTTGATAGTCGTCCAGTGTCGTTACATTGATGGCAATATCATTTTCTAGTGCGCGTAGTTGTTCCAATTTTTCAGTTTGCTCCAACGGTGTTTGCTGCAGTTGCATTAATTTTTTTAATGTCTCACGAGTGTAAATATATACACCGATATGAATTTGTCCTTTTCCTGAAAACGCACCTTGCTGCGTGACAGGAATCATATTTCTGGAAAAATACAGGGCATTGCTATTGGTTGAGGTAACAACTTTAACATTGGACGGTGCGGATAAAATAGCTTCGTCATCACACCAGTGTGACAGTGTACCCATCTGCGGATTTTTCTGTTTGATAAATTTATTAACTAGCTGGTCAATATGATTGGGGTCTAGAGTCACTTCGTCCCCTTGAATATTGACGAATATCTCAGCGTCAGACTGCTGCATAAATTCTGCAATGCGATCGGTGCCAGAAGCACAATTTTCAGAAGTCATAGCAACGCTATAGCCAGCATTATTTACCACGTCGAAAATTCGTTGGTCATCGGTTAAAACAACAACATCTGAAAGTAGAGCGCATTGTTTAGTTTTTTCAACAACGTGCAAAATCATCGGCTTGCCGGCGATGTTACTTAATGGTTTTCCAGGTAGACGCGATGATGCATACCGTGCAGGGATGCAGCCAATAATTTTGTGTTGTAATGTCATTAACTTTGCTTTTCTATTATTTTATTTATTTGTTGTTTTACATCATCGACAGTAATTAATGCCATGCACTCAGCCGTTTTTATACGCTCGCCCCAACGGGCATCTCCCACCGTTTTATTATTGTACTTTAACAGGGCTTGTGGGTATTTGTTAACGACATATTGTTGGTGATTGTAGGGGCCTGCGCGATCGGGGTTGGTTGATGCGTACAACCCAATTGTATCTATATCCAATGCGCTGGCGATATGAACCGGGCCGGTGTCCGGTGCGAGCACGATATTTGCCAGATGTAATATTGCTGTTAATTCATCGATATTGGTTTTCGCAATCAGGTTAAGTGGTTTTGCTGTTTTGCACAAACGGATAATTTGTTTTGCTGTATTTTTTTCAAGCTGACTGTTACCACCGGTTAGTACTACTTGCATGTCGTGTTGCTCGGCGACAAAATCGGCGATGGCAGCATAACCTTCATTTGTCCAGTTGCGCCAGTTTTTAGATTTGGCAACTGCGCAGGGGTTGATGATAAATATTTTTTTGTTCGCAGGTAATTGTTTTTCGATTGATTCAATCGCTGATTGCGCCACGGGTAGTTGCCAACGCATTTCCGGTTCAAGTCCAAAATAACCTGGAAATTCCAGGAAACTATCCAGCACATGTTGACGTGTGGATTTAGGAATAATTTTCTGACTACAAAATATCGACTGCAAATCTTTTGCGCGTTCCTTATCAAAACCCAGTTTTATTTTTGCCGGTATAAATAAACTAGCAATGGAGGCGCGAACCGATAGTTGCATGTGCAGCAGTATGTCAAAAGTGTTATCGGCAAAAGCATTACTGTTGAGGTGTTGTTTAATCTGTTTTTTTAATTGCAGATAAGAGGATCTGCCAGCCGATTTATCAAAAATTATAAAGTTCACATTATCAATGGCTTTAACTAATTGATATTCTGATTTACCAATAATCCAGGTAATTTTTGTTGTTGGCCAATGTTTTTGCAAGGTTCGCAAAGTCGGTAAAACATGCGTAATATCACCTAATGCAGACAGTCGAAGCAGACATAATGTTTCTGGCGGATTAGCGCGGGAAAATGTCTGTGCAGGTGTCATAAAAAAATCGCTGTTTTGATAGTTGCAAGGATAGTTGTTCGTTAAGAGTGTAAATCATGCCACATGATTTACGTTGCCCACCTAGTACAGGACTAATTGTTAATGTCGTCAGATAAAAATTATAAAATCGCCAAAACCGGTAATGCATACATTTTATACGATGCCGATATTATAACTGAACCAACAGTACAGTTATTTAATCGTGATTATCACACTAAATCGCAGGTGCAGCAATCAGGTAAGCAATTAGGTGAGCAGTCGGGCGGCATAGGTCGAGCTAAAGTCGTCTACTTTTCACAGGGCGAAAAATTATTTGTACTAAAACACTATTATCGTGGCGGAGTGATTGCGTCAATTATAAAAGACCACTATTTTGGTTTCAGAATTGTAAAGTCACGCGCGTTTAGAGAGTTTCGCTTACTGAAAAAAATGCATGAGCTAGGGTTGTCGGTGCCTGTAGCAGTAGCAGCACAAGTTGAGAAAGGCTTGCTGTTTTATCAAGCAGATTTAATTACGGAAGAAATAAAAAATGCAAAAACATTATCGGATGTTTTGTCCAATAATGTACTTAATGACGATAACTGGCAGAAAATAGGGCGCTGCATAAAACAGTTTCATCAGAAAAACATCTACCACGCAGATTTAAACGCTAGAAATATATTGCTCACCGAAGACCTTAAAATTTATTTAATTGATTTTGATAATAGCTACATACGGCTGGGTTCGAGTGCGTGGAAGATGGCGAATTTATCACGGTTGAAACGATCGTTATTGAAATTTAAAAACAAAACAGCAAATTTTTATTTCACCGAAGATTGTTGGTCGTCATTGTTGTTGGGATATAACAGCTTTGTCGAGGAGTAGTTACCATGTTGGTTGGCTTGCGTATTTGTTAATAAAACAGTAGTGCCAGCTTAATCTCCATGTAACTAAATAAAAGTTGGCGTTGGTTTCGTGGTTTTCGCACCATGGTTGACCTTAATAGCTTGCTTGAGGTGGAAAAATTAAAGTGCAAAAGCACATGCATTGCAAGGGAGGTGGTTTCCCTGTAAAACATCAGTTACAAATTTTCTCGGTTATATTCAATACACAGGTAAAATATAGATGTTTGTATATTACCAAAAACCTGCTTTCCGTCTAACACACTGTTATGCCCAAATAAAATTAAATCTTGAATAGCATGAAATCCGTGCTATTATGTACTGCATGATTATCTCTTTTAAGAATCAAGCAACTGAAGATATATTCAATGGCAAGAACACAAAAATTGCCAGAAAGCTTTGTCCTCGGTCATTATGGAAGGTGGCAACTAGAAAACTAGACCAACTTGATTCTGTCATAAAATTAGATGAGCTTAAAGTCCCGCCGGGTAATAGGCTTGAAAGTTTATCT